>Ga0214542_1000939_pt1 | contig 57317 bp, 29 predicted proteins | sample CNSS1metaG_FD_160096 | JGI IMG/M metagenome (GOLD analysis project Ga0214542, IMG submission 160096) | Root nodule microbial communities from cowpea collected in UCLA plant growth center, Los Angeles, California, USA - CNSS1 | ecosystem: Host-associated > Plants > Roots > Nodule | place: USA...
ATTTTTTTATATATATATATATATATATATATATATATATATATATATATATATATATATATATATATATATATATATATATATCTGAACATAAATGATAGCTTTTTTGAGATAATTTTTTTTCCAAAACAAACTTTTTTTGCAATTATTTTAATCATAAAATTAAGAACAAAAGTTATTTAGTTTCTTTTCAGATAAATATTTTATTTTTTAAAAACGTGTATTTTTTTTTATCTTTATAGAAATATTTTTTTAAGAAACAAACAGAAGACTTAGATTTTTAAAAATGATTTCATTTTGTTATATACCACAGATATTTTTTACCGGAGACTATTATATTCGACCAGGATAAGATTACTATGAACATTATTTTTTTTTCCAGTATTTAAACTCAAAATTTATAGTGAAACCAAAATTCTTTGTTGCCAATTTTAACCTTTATGCATGTAAAACTTATGGGAATATATGTCATAAGTAACCGTATTTCTAAAACATTTAAAAAATATATATATTAAAATTTGTAAGTGTATTGAAAATAATTTTTAAAACAAATATGATTTAGCAAAACCAGACTAAACCAGTATTAGCGTTAAATAAATAAAATATCAAGATATTATAAACAATACATTCATAATAAAATAATTAAATAAATAATTTAACATTTGATCATCATTACTAACATAAAATTTAATTGAAAATCCGAATTTAACTAACTAATTCTATATACTCTAGCAATGGGTAAATAAATAAATAAGACAGAAACAAGGTTGCGTAATGCCACAAATTGGGAACTGTTGGTTTTTCGGGTGGATTAATTTTACACTTTTATTAATTTATCAAGATTAACAAATTATGTTTAGGTGAACTTATCAATTAGCTGTTTAGAAACAAAGGAGTTATGATATGCTGCAAAGGAGTGCTTGAAGCCCAAATGAAAAAACAGTTTTGTTTGACTTTTTCTTTCTGCACCTCCATTATTATAAATTGTATTCTCATAATAACAGAAAAAGACTATATACTCTTCTCCTTGCACCATACCACTACTGTCGCCGTGAGCCATTATTGCTGCTCCTTTGTTCTCCAATGCACTCTTTGAGAGGAAGAAGAAGAGAGAGATAACTCGTTCTGGAAAAAACCTCATTCCTTGAGAATTTTGTTTTACGAACATCATTTCAAAATATATTTAGTGTTTTGGAAAGTTAATCCAGAAATACTATTATGAAAATTTTGTTCAGAAAATCTTGCATCATAGTCAAGTTTCAGGAATTTCAGAAAACATATGAGACTTACATCCATTGGTTTTCTTTAAAGATTATATTTTGACAAATTAAAGTATTTATTTTTGTGTTAGAATACAAATTTCATCGTATAAATCAGTTTTATGAAATTTAACTAAACTTAAAATTCAATTATAAACGACGACAATTCTAACAAGTGGATGGGATTTATTTTGTACCCTTTTTCTATTATTTATATAGGAACAAAGATGTAGGCTTATGTTTGAATTGGTGTATAGTACTGTGTAGGGTAGCTCCACATGCAGAGGAATGGGTGAGTGTTGGAAGTGTGTGAGAATCTGTCAACTGCTGCAACATTGTTCAGAGTGCAATGGGTATGTGATGAGACTCCTTCTGGGGGAAGAAACAAGATATCACTTCAACATTGTATTCCTTTGTTTTGTTCTTTTATGTTACTTTTTGTTTTTTTACCTTGTTTTTCCCTAATACCCTCAAAGTCACCTTATTTGGCTCTAGCATCAACAAGGAACAGAAGTCACGCAAGATCATTGGGCCTGCTCTGCTTTTGGAAACTGAAACAGAAAGAGAAAAAATAATACAAACATGGCTTCTAGCTTCAACATGCTCAATTCATTTTATAAGACCACATAAATAAACATAGAAATTACCCGCAAATGTATTTTATTTCTATCCTTCTATTATAATTATTGAACATTTAGGTCTGGGTATAAATTAGATAAAGTTAAAAAAAAGAGTTAAGCATCTTATAATATAAATGCTCAATTAGTAATTTAGTTATTGGATATATCATTTACTTTGGTCCTATATTTTTGTTTACTCAATTGAGTAATATTGTTGAGAAATGTTACCCGTCAAAGTTTGAGTATTTTTTAAGTCAATTCTTATACCAAGAATTGAATTTTTAAGCTTAATTCAATTATGTAAACTTAATTTTGAAGGTGAGATTTGTTTTTCAATTTATATATTATAAAATTGTCTTATATGGAACTTCCAACTTATCGAACGAGAGATTTTGTTTGAAAATTTTGATTTTGGAATTGTATAAATATAGCTATCCTTTTAATTTCATGGTGTTTTATTATCTTAAAATGGTGTAAAATGAATATTCAAAGACATAGGAAAGTGGAGGGAGAAAAAAAAATTGAAGATTTCCAAGATAGTAAATAACCAAAATTTTGATACTTGATATGTGATATTTTTCAAATTGTGTTAATGATAGTTTAGCTTATAAAAATGGACTCTATTCACTAAATATTAAGATTCAATTATAATTTAAGGATTAAAAACAATTATAAACTTAAATATTAAAAAATAAATTACTAATTAAACATAAAAAATTCATAATTTTTTTTTTCAAATTTTATATTAAAAGTGATATTAATTATTTATATTGGTTGGTCTCCTGTCTGCTGATTAGATTGATGTTATTGAATTTTTTTATATGATCCATTAATAACTTAACCTAATTTATATATGATATCCAACCAAGTTTAGTGTAATAACCATGATTGAAAACAATAGTATTGTGACTATCATTGAAGTTTTGATTATGGTTGTAATTGATGTGCCCGTGACTATGATTGTTGACCATGTGTCCCATGTGCAGTTATGGGGATTGTTGACCCATTCAGATGGTTCACATATATATACATAACTCCCAAGAACAATTTCTTGGCAAAGTAAGAGAAAGAAGATAAAATAGTTATAACACCTCACTCATATACTTACATCCCTAGCTAGTTTCTCCAAAACCATTAACATGGCTACGAAACTTCGTCCACTTATAAAAAAAATTTCTCTCACAATGTGATATTCTTCGTATGTCTCGCCAGCTGTAGAAAAATTGTTTGTATTTGCCCTATGTAGTAAGCATCGTGCAAATATATCTATCTTTATAATACTTCTTTTTTGTTGTTTTCTAATCAAATGCCACATTCTTTAAGCTATTCTTTTACCTAATTCTCAAAATATTCCTCACATGCAGCTAATCCATTCCTAATATATAAGGGAAACGTTTTAACTTTTTACTTCTTCGACTTGGGAAGAATACGACACATCTAATACAATGCCAAAAAGATAAATTGATGGAGCCGATATTAACCAGTGTGAATGTTAGTGATTTTTATATTATTAAACATTGATTATGTCATATTTTATAGGGGTGGCAATGGGTCCGCCCCACCCCGCATAAGGTCCGCACATCGCAGGCTGGCCGTCCGGCTCCACACATTTTATGCGGGTCGCATACTCTGGCCCGCCTCGCATATACGTTGGCCCGCGGGCTCGCGGGCCGGCCCGCTTTTTTTTTTTTAATTTATTTATTTATTTATTTATTTTATGATAAAACTTTCAATGTTTAAAAATTGGAAAACTTTAAGAAGTTTACAAAATTAAGTAAAGACTTTGGGGAATTAGATGATAAATTGATAATTACATATTTTCATCATATTTATACTATGACATACAAAATGTATTCTTTAAATTTTAGCACATTAAAAATTACATAATACTTGTCTTTTCCAGTTATACAAGAATTTGAAATGTTAATGCAAGAGTCCATAAAAGAAGTAATTAATATACACAAGTGCAATTTTTTTTTTTTAATTTTATGCGGGCCGGCCCGCGCGAGCCGCGGGCTAGCCCGTGCGGGCCGCGGGCCTATGTGGGTCGAGCCCGCGCGGGCCTGCGAGCTCACTATCCTGGCCCGCCCCGCGTTTTTTCTGCGGACCTGCGGGCCAGGCCCTAATTGCCATCCCTAATATTTTATGACTTTTATACAATGATTGGTTGGTTTTGTAATATTATAGTTTTTTATACATTAAATGTATGATGATAGTTCTGGTCCCGATTAGGATGACAACGAATTAGGTTGAATAGAGATAGTGTTTATTTACAACTCAACTCACAACAAATAAATCTACTTGTAACTCGTTTTATTATTCTTTTGAATACCCTTTTAAAAAATACTCACATATTTTTTAAAACCAACGAATATCTAATCCTGAATACATGTGAATATTTAAAAAAAATATAGTTTATAAATTTTTAAAATAAAATTACAAAAAAAATTAAATAAAGTGTAAATTTAATTTAATTTTAATTTTAATTAAATTTAATATAATAAAATATAAATTAAATTTTAATTTTAATTAAATTTAACTTAATAAAATATTTTTTTTCTTGCAAATAATAGATACATGCGAGTACGTTAATATGATACATACACCCAACTCATTTATAAATGAGTATTAAAATATTTGATATCCGCGAATATCAAATAGGGATGTCAACGGGACGGATACAGTACGGATAATAGTTCTTCCGTATCCTATCCACTAGATAAATATCCGCCATGTACCTGTACGTACCCGTTGGGTATCTGTTATGAGGATACCCACATAATGTTTTAATATCCACGGATATCCACGGGTACTCGCGAATATATAAAAAAAATATTTAAGAACATTTTTAATCATAAATTCAAATAAAATACAATACATAACATTCATAAATTTTAAACAAAGTCCAAATAACCCATTTAAATAGTGTTGAATGACCATTTACAAAGAAATATTTTTTTAAAAACTAATTGATAAAAAAATAACTCATTCAAAATTAATATGTTAATATTTTAATTTTTTTTAATTTAAATTATAGTATAGCGGGTACGGGTATCCACGAGTACAAATACTATGATACTCATACCTGGCTCGTTAACATGCGAGTATTAAAAACACTCGTACCCGTTATTCACAAATATCCATTTACAATATTCATTTCTTACCCGTTGCGAATTTTATCCTCATATACATTCCCTAATATCAACTATTAACAAGAACAAATATCTTTGTCATCCATAATCCTCATATGATGTGAGAATGTTTAAGAGAATGTTTTCACTTAATTAGTAATTTGATTTATATATTAAAATTGCAATTTTCTTTTATTTTTATATATTTTTTTATTTAATTGAGTTATAATATTTATTGAATAAAGTTAATTTGATTTTTTTTTAAATAATACTATTAATAATGTTTAAATATATCAAGTGTTAAAATTTAGATAACAAAAAAAAGTAAAAGCAAATGAGGATAAAGAAAAAAAAACAAAAGATTACAAATTAAAAAATTATTCAGATTTTAACCCATAACACTTATAAACATTAATATTAATTTAATAAATAAATTCTATTTTAAAAAAATATTAAGATTCAATTAAATAAAATCAAATAAAAAATAAATATGAATCATAAATATAAATATAAATCCAAATTAATAATCAAAGATAATACTTTTGTGATAAATGTCAAGAAAAGAAGAAGAGATAATAAAACAAAACGAACCGGCCAAAAAAATTAACAACCATATTAATTATTGAAGTGACGGATTTTTTTGGTTTTGTTTTCTTCTTTTTAATATATTTTTGATATTTTACTTCTTTTGTAATGTATTTTTGCTTTGCTACTATTTTTTGCTTTAATTTAAATTCTCAATATTCAGACATGTTAAATATTTGATTAGTACCCTTTTCGTAATGAAATGTGTGTGTATATATCCGCGTATAATTTCTTTTATCGATTTTCAATCTTTTTTTTATATTTTGAAATCTTAATTAATTTAAATTACACATATTAAAGAGAAATAATGATTTAAATAACGTTTGAAATATTAAAAACAGTGAATTTGAAAAGCTTTCACAAATATAACAGTGCATTGCAAAATCATAAACACAAATATCTATAAAAGCATTAAAACTCAACTCTACATATTTGTAAATATATATATATATAAAATTTTGCACAGTACGTTTGATGTCCCCTCTCTTTTTCAATGTTGTACATCATTTTCCAATCTTAAAAGATATTTTAGCATAATCATCAACTTCATATATTTTTTTGTTTTGTTTATACAGTAAAATGAAAAGACGAAAGTGAAGAAGATGAAATTGATTTGGCATCAACTTCACCATAAAAGTTCAAACACAAACTGTTACAAACAATTCAACCAATAATCAACAACCAATGGTACATCATCATCATCATCATCATCTCAACTGAACCACTTCTTCATCACTTCAACACTTTCCACACCATCTTCTTCTCTCTTTCAAGTCAAGAACAAACTCAGAAGCCATGGCAAACACTAATAACTTCTTAACCCAATTCATAAACTGCACTTCAAAAAAGCCAAATACTTTAATCACCAACCTCTACCTCTGCACCTTCGCCACCTTCCTCTGCACCCTCTGTTACTTCCTTGGTCTATGGCGCAACTACCCCACCACCACCGTCGCCACTGCCGCCGCAGCCACCACCTCCTCCCTCTGCTTCCACCGCAACTCCACCACTACCACCACCTCCACCGCCCCATCATTCACCAACCTCGAATTCGCCGCACAGCACAGCATGCCGGACCCGCCTCCCACGGAGGCGCGTGGACCACACCTCCCTCCCTGCGCGTGGTCCTTCTCCGAGTACACCCCCTGCGAGGACCAGAAGCGCTCTCTCCAGTTCCCGAGAGCCCGACTCGCCTACCGTGAGCGGCACTGTCCGGCGGCGGAGGATGTCCTTCGATGCCGGATTCCGGCGCCTTACGGGTACAAACAGCCGCTGCGGTGGCCGGCGAGCCGCGACGCCGCGTGGTTCGCGAACGCCCCGCACAAGGAGTTGACCGTGGAGAAGAAGGGGCAGAACTGGGTCCGGTTCGAGGGGGACCGGTTCAAGTTCCCCGGCGGTGGGACCATGTTTCCACGTGGCGCAGATCGCTACATTGATGACATTGGAAAGCTTATCAATCTCCGGGATGGGTCTATCCGAACCGCTATCGACACCGGTTGTGGGGTACGTTCATGTTATTTCTTCAACCGGAATCCCGGTTCGCCTCTTCCCGAACCGGTTCCCTCTCAAACTCTTTTTTTTCTCGGCCAGAACCATTCCTTAATATCATGCATTAACCCCCGGTATTTGTCATTTCGCTATGCTCAATGCATAATTAACATAATTTTTAACACTTTTAGTACAAGGCTATTATTTAAATTTTAGGAAAAATTTATATAAAAATCTCTCTTTGTTTCGTCAGTAATATAAAAAATGTTTTAAAATTGTCAATTGATTACAATAGTTGCCTTTATTGATACTCTTTTGAGAGATTGTTACTTAAAATCTGGAAAAGTAGTATAATTATTTATAGAATTTTGGAGGTTAGAAAATTTAGTTTTATGATGAAGGTTGAGTAGACCGGTATATGATGAACCGGGTTTACTTTTGTTCTTAGTTCATGGAATACTGATATATGCACGAATGGTATTTCCCCATCATTTTTTTATGATGAATTTTGGCAATAATTCGATTTTTCATTTAAATTTTTTGAAATGAGAATGTGGGTTCATGGTGATATTAAATATGTGGTTGGGATGCTTACTTGTATTTTCTTTTTGCGAAACTATCATTTTGTTTTTTATATATTTTTACATGAAACTAGGAGTGAAAACATGGTAATTTAGGGCAGACTAGCCTATTTATTATGTATATTTTTAATTTAATTTTTTAAAATAAGCTTATAATTTCATTATATTTTTAATAAATATAACATAGAATACAATGCCTTTGACGAAAATTCCTAAGTGAGTTGACTTATTTTTGGGAATATCATATTGTTGTGGTCGAAACGGTCGTCACTTCTTAAATGGTTTGACGAAGTTTCCTAAGGAGTATATTTAGTAAAAAATTGAGTTCTGATAAGATCTTATTTGTCTATAGTTACTCTTTTTCTTTTTTTCATTTTCTTCTTGATCAGAGAAAATGACCTTGAAATAATTGAAAAGTTGAATTTCAAGCTACTTATATACGTTGGAGACATCGTATATAATGTATAAATGGATACAAATCGATGCGTATTTGATTTTACTTTTTCTCACTTTTCTTTTTCCCAAATGAAAAAAGATATTAATAAAAAAAAATCTTCTATATTTTTACCTTCAAATCGAAGTAAAATTTGCTCTCTTGTTGTATTCATCGGAAAGCATGTGCCTTTTTGGGCTCAATGATTTAACTAGACATTACAATATTAAATTACTAAACAGTCCAAACTTGCTTTTGGTTCACTTTATGGCAATTATCATCTGCTTTCTGTTGTGTCTTTAAGTTGTTTGTTGAAAAACAAGTGAGTGAAAAGCTCAATAAGAAATTGACACATTCCAACCTAACCATCTCAATCATGCATTCCCTTTCCCAATCTACAAGTTACCTACCCAAGACTTCACCGGTTCACACCTTCCGTAAAAGTAATAATTTTATTATCATGTAATCATAAATTATTTACATGCTATAACCATTGATTTTTGTATTAGTATCTTTAAAACTCATATCTAGAATTTTGTTGTGTGATATTTAAAACTATCAGGTTGCAAGCTTTGGAGCTTATCTTCTATCACGTGACATTTTAACAGTGTCATTTGCACCAAGAGATACTCATATATCACAGGTTCAGTTTGCTCTTGAACGAGGTGTTCCTGCATTGATTGGAATTCTTGCCTCAATCAGGCTTCCATACCCTTCAAGGGCCTTTGACTTGGCTCATTGCTCACGCTGCCTCATTCCTTGGGGCAAGTATGGTACACCCATTAGTCCCTAAACACTCTAAGGTCATAGTTTGATGAACTTTTCAACAACTGTAAAAATAATAGGAAGTAGTACTAGTTAACTTTTTTTTTGTATAAATTAAAATTAGTTAATACATAATTTGTAGAATTTTTCTTGTACTACAAGAAATACAGGAATTACTGATGAATTATTTCCTTTTGGATCATTGTTTAACTGTGACAGTGATCATTGTTTGTGCTCTTGGCAGAAGGAGTATACTTGACTGAAGTAGATAGAGTGTTACGTCCAGGGGGGTATTGGATTCTATCAGGGCCACCAATAAACTATGAGAGTCACTGGAGAGGGTGGGAAAGAACTCGTGAGAGTCTCAGAGATGAGCAAGATGAGATTGAGGATGTGGCAAAGAGTCTATGCTGGAAAAAGTTGGTGCAGAAGGATGATCTTGCAGTATGGCAGAAGCCAACCAATCATGTACATTGCAGACTCAAGAGAAAGATTTTCAAGACTAGTAGACCCTTCTGTGGTGAGGCACAGGATCCTGACACAGCATGGTAAATCACAGTTTTTTTTTTTCAGAAGATTTTTATGTTCATCTCATCAAGGCTAATCAGTTAAAACATTTATCCAAGAAACAATGAAGACAGAAAACGAAGTTATAAAAATAATAAAAGGCTGTTTCTGCTTGTTCATACAAAAATTAACTGATAGTATTCTAATACATGCATGATTTATAATGTGTGTGTACATATACACATATTATTGAATAGTATTTTTTCCTATCAACTACTACTATTACTTATTTTACTCTTCAAGAGATATGAATCTTAAAATTTAAAACAGAAAAGGATAAATCAAGCATCTCGGTGTTTTGGCTCCCTTTTTTGGTACATGTGTTGGCTCCTTTCCTTGTGCTATAGGTTTTAGCTTTTTGTGCATCTTTTGTTGTGCTTCTTGTCTAAAGAAAAAAAGAAAACTGTTTTTGCTGCCAAAGAGAGCTTAGAAATGATACCAAAACTAGTTGGATGATAAAGAGACTAGGCAGCATAATGTGCTCTGTCAGATGGCAGCTTTAGTTAGTGAACCTATGTTTGGTAGCTATGTGGTGCTACCTAGCTCCATAAGCTTGTATGGCATATTCTTCGTTGTTTCTTACTACATTTCTGAAGGTTCTTGCATCTTATTGAGTAGTTCAGAAGATGATAATATTCTTCTTTTGCCCCTCCGATGTAATGTTCTTTTCTGAGAGAAAATAGTCTATCTGGTGTAAAGTTTGTTCTCTAATTATAAACTATTGTGCATCATATGTTCATTGATTTTTATAATAATGTCCCAAAAAGTGTTGTTTACGTAGTTTCTGATTAGTGGCCAATGTAAATTTTTGATAGGTTAAATATGTTTTTAAATGCTTAACCTCAACGCGAAATTGAAATTAGTCTTTATCTCAAACTTTGATACATTTTTGTTCTTAAACATTAGAGTTGAATGGATATAGTTTTTTTAACCCAACGATATAAACTTTTTTAGGTGTTAAATAGTATTTCAGGCTAGCTTTTGAACTAGAACTTGTCCAATGGTATAAAGAGTTCAGATGTCAACCTGAAACACCATTGAAACACGTAAAAAAAGTTAACGTATGTTTCAAAATTTGGAACAAGGACGGATTTCAACTCTGTGTCTAAGTTCTGAGACTAAAAACATATTTAACTTGTTCTTAATTAAGATAGTAATTATACTACTTTTTTATTGAACACTTTCCTTTAGGTTGCCTCCTTCATGAAGCGTTTTTCATTGCAGGTACACTAAGCTAGATACATGTTTGACCCCTCTTCCTGAGGTAAAGGACATCAAAGAAATTAGTGGTGGAGCACTGTCTAAATGGCCTGAGAGAGTAACTTCAATTCCCCCAAGGATTAGGAGTGAAAGTTTGGAAGGAATAACAGCTGAGATGTTCAGAGAAAACACTCGGTTATGGAAAAAGAGAGTGGCATACTACAAGAGATTGGACCATCAGCTAGCAGAACGTGGAAGATATAGAAACCTGCTTGATATGAATTCTTACTTGGGAGGCTTTGCAGCTGCACTGGTTAATGATCCTGTGTGGGTCATGAACATTGTCCCTGTTGAGGCTGAAATCAACACCCTTGGTGTTGTATACGAACGTGGATTGATTGGAACCTATCAAAACTGGTATGCTTTTCTTCCTTTGCAGACGAAACCTGAGTTGTTTATCAAAACTGGTATAACTCACTTCTATTTTCTTTTTTCTTTTTTCAGGTGTGAAGCCATGTCCACTTACCCTCGAACATATGACTTCATACACGGTGATTCAGTTTTTAGCCTCTACCAGAACAGGTAATAATACTAAGAAACCAATCCTAAATAACACAACCTGTGTTTCTAGTTACCTCCGAAAGCTGAGAAACTCTTTGCTAAGTTTTTGAATGAATGTGTTACAGATGTGATATGGTGGACATTCTTCTAGAGATGGATAGGATTTTGAGGCCAGAAGGTAGTGTGATTTTGAGAGATGATGTGGATGTGTTGACGAAGGTGAAGATCATTGCAGATGAAATGCAATGGGATACCAGAATCACAGACCATGAAGAAGGACCTTATGAGAGACAAAAGATACTGATAGCAGTTAAGGAGTATTGGACAGCCCCTCCTCCAGAGAGGAACCAACACAGCAACCACTAGTTTCATTCCATTCTTCTTTTCATATCAATTTTCTCACGAATCAATTCTTTCAAACCCCGATTCTTGTGACTGCTGCAAGCTGAAATTATGGCCCATGGAATGTTGAGGCATTCTTTCATCAAATTTTAATATAAAGTTCAAGGGATGTAAATTGATAGGAACAGGAAAAGAAACTGGTGATGAGTAAATACCATGTTGTCTCCGTATGTTGCCATAACATGTTTCTTATCTCCTTACATAGAACAAAATCTGACATTTTTTAATGTTTGATAAAGTGTTTTGGTAATTAGTGGGAAAGATAGGTGAAATATTTTTTACTGCATCACATATTACAATGTTCTCGTCACTCTGATTTTTCTGTCAATGTGGTCGAACTTGATAATTCTGAATCTGTAAGGACTCAATTAGCTCCCCAAAAATGGATCCCAGGTTCCCGAGATGGGTTATCAAAAACTGTGTTGCAAATAAAAATCTTGTTAAATTCTTGAAATTGAAGAATAGTTATTGAAAATATGAAATTTTTCTTTCTTTTCTACTTCATTTAATGTCGCATTTTTGTTGGAGGAATAACCAGAGTTTGCATGCATTATTTTGAATTCACTTTGTTGGCATGATGAATTTGCTTTGCGGTTCACGATGAATTTTTTGTTCATTTCAAGAAGAATGATTGAAATGCGCGATTTGACTAGAGACATGATAAAAGCTATATTATTTTTAGCTTAAAGGAAAGGAGCAATGCACCTTATACCTAGGAATGATCAATATATACTCTCTCACAAGGTGAAGGAAAATAATTTTGACTTCACTTTAAGTAATTCCTTTAAAAAACTCAAACAATTATTTTTTATTTTCTATTATTTTATTTCATGAAGACATACTTATGAAACATAAGTGCAAAGTCATAGATAAACATTGAGAGAATACGTTACTAACATTTATCAAAAGTTAGTTCTAATTTTAAGTTATTAATGACTTGTAGTATCATCCTTACATACATTAAGGTATATATGATTAGTTTACATGATTGGACGCAAGTCTATTTCTTAGAGTCTAGCAAAAAATAATTATGATTTTGCTAATGTAACATGGTAGTATAATGAAGTTAGTATAACAAATCACTCAAATCCATGAATTTTTGAATGATAAAGAATAAATGAATAATCATTGAATGCAATAAAAAACAAGAATGTTTCGAAGATAATTGATTAATATGATAAAGATAATTTTGACATATGCACACCTAAACACGTGAGTTTGTGTGCTTATTTCAGGACTCTAATATTTTGAAAAACATTTTTTTTGACAGTTTTTTTTTTCAAATCACACGAGATTTTTTTCTTTCATTTTCAAGTCACATCAAATCTTTCTAGTTGAGGTTGACTTTTATATACTTTAGACTAGGTCAAATATCTTGACCTTCAATCTAGGACGGTCAATCTCGGTCTTTAGTCTGGCCAGTTTGTCTCAACCTTTTGGCCTAGGATGGTCAGTCTCAACCTTCTGCACATACCAGTTCGTCCCAAACTTCGAATTTAGACATCATGTCTCGACCTTTGATTCAGATAAGTATGTATTGACCTTTTGATAAACCCATTACGTCTAGACCTTAGGCCTAAACCAGCTTGTCTTGACCGTCTAATTAGGTCGACCTTTCTCTACCTTCAAACCGAGTAAGCATGTGTCAACTTTTCACACAGGCCAACTTATCTCGACCTTCAATTGGTGCCAAATTGTCTAGACCTTCAACTGGTCGACATATCTCGGCTTCCAACTTAAGTGGGCTTGTCTTGACCTTTTGCTTAGGTCAACCCACGAATTTTGTCGAATTTCAGCCTACTATGCTACGTCTCAATCTTAAACTTCGTTCTGGACCAACTTTTCTTGACCTTCGGCCTGGACTCAATACACAACCTTCGATCCAAGCCGGCCCATCTCGACCATTGTCCCAAGATGGCCCAACTCGACCTTCACTCTAGAAAGGTTCATCTTGACCTTGAACTTGGGACGACCCACCTCGGTCTTCGGCACAAGATGTCCCTTTACTAGCTTTGCCTGGGCCAACCTCTCCCAACCTTCGGTCTGACATGCCTATGGTCGGTTTGTTTTAACATTCAACGTAATTCATTCATCTTGACCTTCGACTATAAACGACCTGTCCAGGCCTTTATTTGTAGCTGATGTGTCTCGAACTTTGATAGGTAGGCTCATTAAACTTCAACTTGGGTCGTTTAGTGGTCCACCTTGACTTTCAATCCACAATGGCCTTGTTGGATCACTTTTTGAGCTTTTAGGAGTTTAATTTATCTTAAATATTTTAACATAGGTGTTCTAAGATTAAAAAACCTCTAAGATTAATATTTGTTTGAAATGTTAAAAAACCTCTAAGATTAATATTTGTTCTTTTAATAATAGATCAAGTGTACATAATACATATGTTTCTGCCATACTCTTGCTTGAGCTTGTAGAAAATCTTAATGGACAATTCAATTGCACAAGACAAATACCTGTCTTCTTGTGGAACAATCTTTTTGTATATTTCATTGCGTATATATCAACATAACAGTGATGTACCACAAATCAAACTTGATGAATTTATTAAGAAAATATTATATAAATGTGATCTAATTTCAATCATATAAGAAAGTACTACTATTTTTAACTTAATCTTTTAAGATAATAATTTATAAGTTTTTTTCTTATAACTTTATTATTTTGATCCAATGTAAAATTAGACTCTCATTAAAATTACTTCCAACTTAACAATGTTATTACATAAAGTTAACTTATTCATTTATAATAAATAGACCAGAACGCAAAATAATTAACTTCCTATGTTTGCATTCGTGGCCTATTCCATCTGACAATGAAGGATGGTAAAAAAGTTCTGGTCAGTCAGCATGGATCAAATATTCACGATTTATGATAAAATCATAATGTAACATTTCCATCAATTAATCAGAAGCACCAGTGGTCTAGTGGTAGAATAGTACCCTGCCACGGTACAGACCCGGGTTCGATTCCCGGCTGGTGCACTTCTTTGAGAGCTGTGATGATATTAAGCATTTGATTGGAAGAGTCAATCAGTTTCATCTCAAACACCGTAGATGAGATAAATGCACTCCTTGAGCTCTCCTTTTTCTGTGGTTTTTTTTTTTGTTTACTTGGTGTTGAAGGTTATCAAGAATGTGAGACGAGGAAGGTGGAAGCACTTGAAGGTTACGAAGCTGGATGAAAATTCTTAATAAATGGGGTAAGTTACCAAAAATGTAATCATAATGTATTTTTGTTTATTTAAATTCAAACTAGATATATCTTAGTTTGAATGATGTCGTGCCCTTTTAATAGTAATATGTTTATATTTTTGTTATCTTTTGCATTTTTATATTCTCTATTAGGACTAAGATTAAAAACTCGATCTTCACTTTTATGTGTCATCACATTTTGTTTCATTACTATTATCTTATTATTAAGAATTTAAGTATGAGCTTATTAATAAAATTGAAAAAGTTGAATAATATATATAAGAGAATCCATGCAATTTTAAGTTTTTAGCTAAATGTGATATCATGAACTTTTATGAGTAGAAAAATCTAATTTGTGATTAGAAGTTTTTCTTAGCATTTTCCTTCATTTTGAGAAGATTAGGAAATCTTGTTACAGCAAATGTAAAATTGATGTATCTCGACATTTGTATTTGTACTGTTTTTGTTTCACATTCTTTTTTCTTATATTCTCTTGTCTCTTAACTGATTAATATTAGTCTTTTAATTTTAATAGTGGAGTGAATTATAACAAGACATGTTTATATAATTCATGCATTTCAAATCAAAGAACCAAGTGTTTCTTGTTTGTTTTTTGATTTTTAAATTTTCATTCTCAAAGCATAACGATAGTGTACGCACAAGACTAGGTTCAATAATCTAAAATATAAAGCATATATAATATTCATAGAGTTTTATTTATTGAAAAACTTAAACATTCATAAATATATTTGAATTATAGGATCGTATGTTATATGATAACAAAAATAACAAAATAGATCATCTTTAAGAATTTTTAATTGTTTTTGAATTATAATAGAAGATGATGTCGATAAGAAAAAGAAAATATTGTTAAAAATTTATAAATGACTCAAAAAATGAGAAAATTCTTAAGATTTTGAGAAGAGACGTTTCAACTCACTTTTATATTGTGAATCAAATCCCTCTCTAGCAACTCAGTGGCAGGTTGAGTTAAAACAAGTTAGATTGATCCATTTTATCACTCTTAAACAAAAAAATCGAAAGTTGTAATAACTTCAAAATTCCATCGATTATAACATCATAGAAAATCAATTAAACAATACAAAAAAAATTCAACCATAATATTCTAAGAGACGATTTCTCATTAATAAGAAATATGTTGAAAACCAAATTAAACAATATAAAAAAGATGACCTTCATATATAGGGGCACATCATTTAAGGGGCTAGGGTGTTATGGCCCTCAAAATTTTTTCAAAAATTTTTAAGTTATGTGTATTAGAAATTTTTTATTTCTTTTTAAATTTTTTAAATTACATACAGTATATATTAAAAATTGATGAAAATTAAATTACATGTTTTTTATTTCTTTTATAAAATACAACATTTAATGTTAATAAACAATAAAATTAAATATAAAAAAACAAAAATATTTATTAAGATTTTTTTTTGTTTCCAATTATCTTGAGTTTCTCACATGTGATGTATATCTCCTTTTCTCCCCTGTTTTTTTTTTATTGAAGAAAAACGGAATTACAACACAAACTCACTATTTTTTAATTATTTTTTATTTATTCTTTTTTATTTTGAAAAAAAAAACTCTCTTATCTCACATGATATGTTAACTTGTAAGCTATTTGTATATTGAATTTTTATGAATGTAAAAGAAAAGATACGTACCATATTTTTTTTTAACACCGATTCTTAATTATGATTTGATAATATGAATGATCGAAAGATAATATTTTATATATATGTTTAATTTTTTTTGTAATTATAATTATACTAAATTATGTATTAATTTTTATAGTATTAGTGATAATAATTAAATATAAATTTTGAATGTATTATTTTTACTCTTAAAAACTATTGACCAAGATCAGTCACTTTCGTACACATATTGCTACATATATCATGAATATTCGGAGAGTAATTAGAAGTATGAACAATCGTGACAATTAATTGAAATATATTCCAAAATAGAAGTTGAAGAGAAGTAGGATTAGCTTACCACTTCTGTCAATACAAGAGTTTTAACTGAACAAATTTAAGAAAAGAGAGAAGAAACCAACTAAGTCACAAAGATTGCATTTTTCCTTTTAATATAAGGTACAAAACTAAAGATGAAGATGGTGAAACTAAATAAACTCCAGAAACAAAGCTTCATTACTTTTGTTAAGGCCTACTTCATTGAAGGTCGACGAGCAATCGTTAATACTGTAAGCACGACGCGGGTATGACTTCACCTGTTCAAAATTCAAGGAAAATTGAAGGAAGGACAGTGGATCATACGCTGCTTCAACATAATTAAACAATGTAATTAATGTACCTGCATTACATAAGCGTATCTGATACCGAACCCTAGCCTAAAAATAAGTGTGGTATTGGTAAACACTAATACTAACTGTAATTTCTTTTTTGGAAAAAAGTGGTACGTGAGATAACATTTCAACTACACACAAAGGTTGAATCTAGAAATCAAGAGGGTAGGGAAAGGGATACTCACAAATCTATAGGTTCCAGGCTTCTGTGCTCCGCATACGTCTATGAACTCAAAAAGAAGCTACCGAAGGTAACAAAATGACAATTCGTTAGCCAACTATGCATACTTTCATAATAATGTAAAATAGGAATATTACTCTTAATAATGTTTATCTTGTGCTCCGAACACCTATTTCATAAGCGTACATTCATGAAGAAAATAAGAGAAAGATACTGAAGACTTGTTTAACTTACAAACTGAAGTGAGAAATTATTTTCCTCTATGTTCTTGTGAGAGAACGTAAATAATTTTGAAATAGACTTTCAAAAAAGTATATGTTAATTCAGATGCAGAAATCCTACCAGGAATTCGATCTCATCCGGTATTAAAAATGAATTTAGGAAGAATTTCTCAATTCTCCAAACAAGAGAGTAAAAGGCAATAAATGCCGGTTGGTGCACGAGTGAGCAGAGAAAAAGGGGAAATGAAGGAAATTTAATGAAAGGGAGTGAATAAGTGTAGAAATCTGTCATATACTGTTTTGTAGTGTTGGTTGGTTCCTATATTCTCGAGTAATTATTCTGGTTTTTCTTTCCTGTTGTTATTTCTGTTTCAGAGTTGCATTTGCTACTTCCGCAGAGATATCTTCAGAATTTGGTTTTCATCATATTCTAAAACTAATTTTACCTCCAGTTTGTCAGTTTTGAAATTTTACCTCCAGTTTGTCAGTTTTGAGAAAGCGACGTTCACAGCGACCACCATCTGGCATTCGAACAACAATAGTAATTACTTCATCAGACAACAGGGGTTCCTTGGAGAGCCTAAGTTCTTTCATGTCAAGTTGTTTCATCAATTCCTACAATCACGAGCCACACATAATTCAATAGTGCTTTTAAAAACAAGGAATGGCATACACTATACAAAAAAAAAAAAAAAAAAAAAAAACACGAGTCACATACAAGAAAAGCTTTCCTTACCAAGAGATCATGACTCTTAGTAACTATAAATCTGGGGAAGCATGATTCCTATAGATGACTAAAATCTATTTGGTTTGTCATAATAAATATTCATGGAAAATTTATACAAGCTTCCTGGGAATCAAATAGTTACACGATATCTTTATCAACAATTTTAATTATTGACCACATTAAATTATATAAGAACAATATGGTATTTTTATATTTTATATAGTAGTAAAACTTTTTTACATATTTTATATTTTCATATCCCCTTTGAGAAGAATTTTGTGGGAAATGGTAGCTAAAACAAATCCCAGAAAACATATAGCCGTAATGTTATATTTTAAAGCATCTAAAGGTGAGAAACAAACATAATAAAAAAATCCTGGAAAACATGTTTTCTAAATGTATTACCTTTTCTTCAAGCATCTTTTTGCATGATTCTTCTTCCTGTGAGGACTGGCTTTCAGTTTTATTGAAAGAATTCAATTCCTTTTGTTTATCAGCTCGTAGTGATGCTAGATAGTCAGCATCCTGCACAAAATTACGACAAATTATGTATCATGTCATAAACCTTGATCACACAGGCATCATAGGCAAGAATCTAAACCTGTTGTTGTTTAAGCAACCGAGAGTCAATTAATAATTGTGACATAGAACTGGACATGCACTTCGTCTCGGGATCCATATTTTCTTTTGGACGACGTTGTAGATTAGGCAAGGATGGAAAACTGTGAGTGGAAGTTTCAGCAAAAAGTGCAGTTTCAACCAACAATGCTTCATTAATCTCTTCAGCAGAAATACCACCCCACTACATTGAGAAATAAGGCAAGAGATTATTGAGCATAATAATCATCAGTTGATGGATAAAGCCTCATGCGAACATAAAAGAATATTGGGTCTCCAATGGTTACCTTGTCAGCAAGAAAAATATCTTCATTTTGTTGACTATGACCACCCGCACTTTTATTTGACAAATGACTGCTGACTGGTTGTACAACATCTTGAGCTACATTTTGATCAGATGCTGTTCCTAACTTGATTTAGAAAACAGATATAATTTGTCAAAGATAGATATATTGGATCTAATTGCATAACTTGTTAGAAATAACATTAATAACAGAAAACCTAGCAATTAAAAGCTAAAAAACTAGGAGCTAAATACTGAAACCTAGTTAATTAAAATGAAAATTGTGAAGTACTAAAACACTATTGTGCTGTTTTTCCGTCTCAACCTTTAGTTTCAGAAGCAACTAGATCTTTTAGTTTCAGAAAGAATGTTCCTTAATTTTTATGGGGAGAAGCTATTTTCACAGCCACTTAGTTAGTTAATAGACTTCCTACATGAATCTTGAGCCATAATACTCCTTTACAGCTTTTCTAAATTGTTTTCCGATTCTTGGCTAACAATACATCCCGTTCAAAGTTTTTTACTGCAAAGCTTTGGCTCACAATCATGAGCCAAAGGGCTCAAAACATGACCCAAAGGCACCTAAATGTATTTTTTGCAGGCTTTCCTACCAACCAACGAGATTACAAATGCTATTATCCAGTTTTGGAAAAATGATTATTTCTATTGGTGGTACTTTATTCAGGAACCTCATACTATAATAACAGCCATATACAAGGAATTTGAGATTAAAGACTTAGGACAGCTAAGGTACTTTCTCGGAATGGAGGCTGCAAGATTAAAAAAAAAGGCATTATGGTGTCACAACAAAAGTACATTATTTATCTCTTGAAAGAAACTAGGGTGAATGGGTGTAAACCTTATATACACTAATAGAGCTCAGTGCTAAGTTTAGTGTTAAAAATTGGTCTAGTAAAATTTGCTCTTCTTGTTGTATAAGAAGGTTGTACGATAATACATGTACATCCGTTCTTTGGGGATCCTAGTGTAAGTATCTCATTCAGCTGAGTGATGTACGCATGGTCAAGATTGCTTTTAGAAGTCCTATGTCACCCTTGAGCCACCATTTCATGTTTAATTGATATACTCGAAAGTTTCTAGTTCTGTAAATTTACTATAAAGCATTTTAAACTAACTATGACAAATCTGTAACCTGAAATGGTGCAGAAGAATTTTCTATGCATTTTAAATAATACAGTACTGATTAGAAAACAGAAATGTACATTAGGCAAATCTAAGCAGAGAAAGTTGGAGGAATTTGAACCAGATTATATAACCCTATAGGCTTTTAAGTAAAACATGTCAGTGGGAGTGGACAATGGCCAAAAAAAGATAGAAAATAAGACATAATTGAATTTTTTTACACTTAATGTAGATTCACTTAGTGCACGCATACATTTCTTCCCTAACACCCATGCATCCCTTCTATGTGTGTGCGAGAAATATAGACGGGCTTATAAGATACACACCTCTAATTGGTTTCTGCTACTGTTAGTTTTCTTTCCCTTGTCTAATAAATGGTGAACTCCAAGCTGCCCTTCCTTTCCCTCTTCTACTAAAAGCTCACGTCTGGTTTTCTCTTGCTCTGCTGTCTAAATTCAACACAGCTAAGAATCAGAAAGATTGGAAAAGAAGAAATTGAATTGTACAAATATAATGAATATTTATAAAACCTCTAAAGATGACGCAATTGCACGGGCCAAATCATCATCTTCTTGTTGAACAAGAGTTTGAGGAAGCCCACCATCAGATGAATTCTGAAACAATGGTTTATTGAAAGCAGGGGAACTTTAGAAAGCATATAGAAATAGAAGTAAAAGCAATATGGTAAATTTCACTAAGTATACATTGACAACGCCAATTCGCTCCCATGAAGAACCTCCTCTCGTCTCCATTTTCGAGGCCTCAATAGCTGCCTGAAGCATTGCTTCCTCTGTTTCAGTATCAGGACCATGTGAAGCATTTGACTGAGCTAAAGGGTATTGGTTCTGATAACCATCTGTCCCACGGATTCCTAAACCATGAGAAGATAAATCTTCACCTGTAGTGCTCAATCCTGATTGATAATGCGGCTCAAACGGATTATTGATCCATGCAGGAACTTCCCTCACCTCTGCCGGATGGGAAGTAAGAGGCGGTGGGCGATTTGTATACGCAGTAGCACCAGCACCACCAGTCCCATTATATAGATCTCTAAGCTCTCTCCTATAATTTGGGTCAAGTAAGAGTGAAGGTCGAAATCTTCTAGCAGCATTAAGAAAAGGCAAGATTCCATTTGATCCACTGCCACGATCTTGATTACTTGCGCCAGTGTTATTATGTCGTGGGGCAGCAGCAAGATTTTGCCCTTGACCTGATAATCTAGTCCAGGAATCAAACAAACTCTGAGTAAAAGGACAATACAACTTCAAAGAAAACTCAGCTACTTTAGACCATGTTTAGTAATATCATTAAGGATTCCCATTTCCCGAAAGATGATCTAAATACTAGGTTAAAAATGGTCAAAAATATAGGTTAAAATATCATTTTTCTTTCCCAGAAAGGCATTAAGATGAAAGAGAACAAAAGAAAAACTATAAACCACTTTGCCATACATGTGCCTATCCCCTTCAAGAAAATGGGCATTAATAGCTTCATTTAGATTGCCCCCATATTCCTGCAACCAGTTAAACAAAAAGGTCAAAATAATATAAAGGTCTTCTATTTTATTCTTGAAAATGCACAGCATATCACGAATTCTGCAGATATAGCGCATTGCATTCTTAACATTGTCTCTGTCCAAAATTAACCAAGATCACTCTAAATGCACAAGGACCATATTAAAAATTAAAAGTACAAATGATCAATGTGAATAAATTTCTTCCAAACCATTTTTAGGAGAGAAAAAATAGAAAGAAATGAAATGACTAAACTAAAAATGTTATAGTTTATGTAGAAGTTAAAAATAGGAGTTTAAAGAAAATAAACTCAACCACATTTCATTTTTTTTTTTATTATTTTTCTCTCCTAGAAGGAAAGTAAAAATATGCACGACAGCTGGACCAAACCGGTAATGCAGTGAAATTTAAAAGGGTTTTACAGTAACATGAGACTAAATTATAAGTTGAACGAACTAAGTTAAACAATTAAGCAACTTAAAATACGATTAATTAATAATTAAAAATTGTTTATAGTTTTTCCTCTTGATCGTTTCTTTTATTTCTTTTAGATCGGCGCTTCTTCTAGCAAGAACAGCGCGAGACTCTTCACATTCGGAAAATGAAACTTAAAGAACGAGAAATAACAGAAAACATGAAAGTAAAAAAGTAAAGAGTGGGAATGTGAAGAGGTGGACCTCTAATTTCTGAACGGCGACGAATTCCGGTGCTCCGGTGATGCGTTGGAAGGCTGCGACGGCTTCCGGCGTGGCCATGAGTGGGTGGATCTCTGGAAGAAACCCAAAAGTTAGTGTTTGATTGTGCAGTGAAGAAGTGTATTGTACAGAATCTTTGTGTAATGCGCGCCACCTTTATACTTCGATTCAACTCTGTGACGCAACGCAACGCAACACTCTGCACTGTTCTTGCTGAAAATAAAAACTGCACTGTTCTTTATTCAAAATAAATAACTAGCTTTTAATGTAGCCTTTTACTTTTCTCTAACATAATTTTTCAGATTTTTTTCATTTTTCATAAACGAGTTTCATCAAATTAAAAGGTAATCATGTTAAAACAATAACAGATATTAAATTATATACAGTAAATTATATGTAACTAGAAGAACTAATGATATAACATCTTTCATATTTTTTTATCATCAAGTCTTTTTATAAGTTCTGTATTCACAAATTTCATGATAAGTTATTTAAGCCATTAATATTTTACTTTCTTTATTTTTATATTTTTTTGCATTATTTAAAGTATGAAATGGTTCGTTTCTATTCATCCTTTGCGGCTTAATAATCATTGACGTACCCTAAACCCTAGTGGCTTTTATTTTTTTTCTAAGTCATATTAATTTCAATATTACCATATCAGGTAATTTCTTGCAATTTTCTTTTGGAACAGAAAAGTAAAAAATATCTGTAACATTTATTTTTATGTTTATTTAAAAAATCGAAACTTCTATGAGAATGAAAATAAAAGTTATATTTTTAGAATATAATAGTTTCACAAAAGTTTATTTCTTTTATATAAATATAAGTTATTTTATACTATTTTTATTATTTCATTCAAGTTGGAAATCTTTAAACCTGTTAGTCTAAATAAATAAAACATTATTGGAATTTTCTTTTTCAATAAAAACCTAAATCCATTGAAAACACATTATAAGGATAAAAAAAAAAGAATTAATTATGTTTTTCGTCCCTCAAGTATGGTTAATTTTTTGTTTTAGTCCCCACGTAACGTTTGCTCATATTCAATCTTCCACGTTTTAAATCTAATGGAATTGGTCCTCAATTTTAAACTCCGTTAATTTTAATTGATAGGTGTCTAACGGATGGTCACGTAAGGATCTCGTTAGGAATTGATGAACAACACGTGGTCTTGATATTTTAGGACCGTTTTAAAAGAGGGATTTGGGGTCTTTCTGAAACCCTAAAATTGGAGCGTTCGTGTTGGTTTGGGGGGATATAGTATTGAATTCATTGACAGCCAAAATTGAAGTTTGAACATCGTTGTAGGGTGATGAAAAGTGGGAGCAGAGGGATTCATTGTACGCAGAGGAGTAGTGGTTCAAAAATTTCGCAGACCTGTTCATCGTCGTCGGATATGATATCCAAACTGTGTGGGTGTGGGGAAAGATTACTGCTCCTAAAGGCAACGACTGTGAAGAACAAGGGGAGATTATTTTGGAGATGTAGAAACTGGGCTGTAAGTGACAAATTTGGTATTTATTGGGCGAACTTGATTTCGTTTGATGTCTTAATGGTTTTGTTTTATTTATGCAGTCCAATTCTCATTGTAATTTCTTTGAATGGTTTAATGAAGAGGATTCTAAATATGAAGGGAATGCACCGGACTTTCAAGACAGTGGTAGAACACGAACTGAAGAAGATGAAGTGTGTTTGGAGAAGGAGAAAGTTATATTGGAGTTGATAAAGAAAAATGAGAAATTGAAGGCGAAATTGCAAAAGGAGAAAAAGTTTGGGAGATTCCTGCAAGTTTTTTTTTCCTTTTGTCGTGGACATTAACAGTTGTCTTTGTTTTTATGTTGTTGTTCAAGTTCAATTGCAACTAGTTTTTTAGTAACTACTATTTAGTAGTGATTAGTTATGTATGGAACTTTAATGGTTAAGTATGTTTGAGGTAACTTCTGGTGGGGAAGTGTTTTGTATTTGTAATATGGCAGTAATAATGAAATGAGAAGTTCAATTGTGTTTTACATGGTGGTGTTTTAAACTGAGAAGTTTATGCGTAGAAACAAGTGTGTTGTAATTTATGAGATAATTTTTACTTAACAACTGTGCTGTAATTTAATTCATTGTTAAATAGCAGTGATTATTTGTTGTGACTTTTATCCTGTAAGGTTTCGTTTGATGTAAACAGGATATACATTTAATCCATACACGAAGTTTTATTGCATTATCACAAAACACAAGTAATCCATACACAAAGTTTTACTGCATTATCACAAAACACAAGTAATCCATACACAAGGTTTAATGGACACCAGACATGTGGTCCATAAATCTGAATACAATAAGTTTTACTACATTGAATAAAGTATTGGACACCAGACATGTGGTCCATACATCTGAATACAATATTGCTTTAATCCAAAAAGTTGTCCACTATGACAATGCCCACTGCTACAAAAAATAGTGGTCCACCATTAAGAGCAACAAAAACAGTTTGATTCCTCCTTCTATTTCACGTGGGTTGAGCAGAGGTTGCAGTACTTGCTTGAGACCCTATCACTTGTGCAGCCATGCTTCTGGTTTGGGTGTTGGTGGTCTTTCTCCCTGGTTCACGTTTGCAGCAACCCTCAGTCTGGATCTTCTTCTACTACTGCCGCTTTGGGTAGATGGTCCTGCAGCGCTGCTAGATGCACTAACACTTGGAGTTCCTTGTGATTGTGCCTGTGAATTGGGTATGTATTACAGCTCCAGATTTTGTTTGTTTGAATGAAAAAAAAAAATGAATTAGAGGTCCAGTTTGTGTTCTTACCTTTCTATGCCTGATTCCCCTTACAACTCCTAATGTTGTGTCCCATCTGCTTACACCTGCTGCACTTCATGATAAGATTTTTCTTTGATAGCTTGGAATGACTGACATGTTCATCAGCTTCCCTTATTCTCAGTTTTTTGGGTCTCCCAGGTGGTGTTTTATAAATTGGTGAGAGTAGTTCAGGTTGAGTGCTTTTAGGCCACAATTGTTGTCCATTGATTGGGGTTATTTCTAGGCAATAGCATGCCTCATATGCAGCTCTTTTGTAATATGGATGCACATAAGCTTCAGGGTTTTTCACCTTATAATTAATTGCTGCTACAACATGTCTACAAGGTATGCCTATCAAATCCCAAAAATAACACGTGCAAGTATGGTTACTCAGATCTATTCCAGGACCAATAATAAAATGAACTACCTCAGACTGAGAAGGAATGTGCTGGACATATATATCTACTTCTTCATTCCTATCCTCCGCATACTTAGCCAATGCCAATGCCTCCTTATCGTCACTCAACAATCTTAGGTTGTTCAACAACGTTTCCTTCGAGCCCTTCCACCAAAGTCTAACATCTTCAGCGTATTTGAACTCCTTCAGGATGCCTAATGCTTCAAAGAATGATCAGAAATCTGGATCGATACCCGATACCACATGGATTTCACCCCCCACATACTTCAATCCCCTATTCCGTTCAAACCTACCCATGTGATGGAACGCAACCGCGAACCCCATTTTCAGCCCTACATTTCAAATCGCATCACAAACCAACCCAATCCAACATTCAACCACATAAACGGTGAAGAGAAAAGTGAACATTCAACCAAAGAAATTCAAAATGCATAAACGACTAACCTCACTTCTTCGTCCACCAAATGCGAGCAGTTACCACCACCTTCTTCGTCGTTCAAAGCTTGCTTCTTCCAAAGAAATTGAAATGCTTTGATTACGGACTGTCTTCTTCGTCGTGTCTAGGGTTCTTCCAAATCTCCTCAGCTGAGATTTTTACAAATGATAACAGCTTAATCACTTTCTAACATAACCGCCACTCAGCAGCTAAGTTGTTTTAGTGAAGTTAATGACATTTTATACTAACAAAAACCTCAGCTAAGTTCTTTTAATCACATTAAGGACATGTGCCTTATTAATGAGTAACTAAAACGTGCAAAAAAAATCCTCTCAGCTGAAAACGTGATTCTTACGTGGCCATCCGTTAGACACGTGTCAATTAAAATTAACGGAGTTTAAAATTGAGGACCAATTCCATTAGATTTAAAATGTGGAGGACTGAATATGAGCAAACGTTACGTGGGGGACTAAAACCAAAAATTACCCATACTTGAGGGACGAAAAACATAATTAACCCAAAAAAGAATACTATTTACAGACAAATTATAGAAAAAAAGATAACTATTTTCTTAAAGTGTGAAAAATCTAGATCAAAATGTGATGATAACTATCTATACCTAGAAACAACACAAGCCACACCATTAATTAGCAAAGACTCATAAAGAAGTCTGGAACACCACATGCAAGCTAAAATTACTTGCATGCACAAGGAAGAACAAACAGACCAAGGAAAAATGACAGAAAACCAACTTACTATAATAGAGAAATTAATCGGTTAGAACTGAAAAATTCGTTGCGAGGATCACCCTGGTGGTTTCCAATATTCAAACATATGAACTATGGGCGAGAAAACCTAGAGAGAAGCGAGAAAACTCTAGAAAAATAGTTTTTAGAAAGATTGTGTGTTTTTAAATAATGAAACTCGTTTATAAAACTTCTACGTATACTTTAACTTTTAATATTAAAATAATTCAGTCTCGTTATTTTTAAACATATTATCAATTCTAATATACAAATTTCTAGACCCTTATACTAATTATACTTTAATAAATGTTTTTCAAGTATTTGGATCCGATGCTTTTACAATGTCTCTCAATGAATACAATCTACATGGCGTTGATTCGTTTAAAGTAGACTAGCAACATTATGCAATTTTAAATATAATTTAAAGTATTTGAGTGTATATACACTCACTATAAAAATGAAATTAACAAATAATTCACCAAAATTCCAAATATCTCCATATTACTGAATCATCTCTTAATATGGATCTCAATCAACAATTTGAACATTTCTTTCCAACATTTATATTTTTTATTTTTTTTTTCATACAAGTAAGATATTGGATAAAAGGAAAAAAGACAAAAAAAGAAGAATGAAGATGAAGGATTTGCAAAAATGTAAATGGTAAGATGATATGTTTTTAAATAATGAAATTCGTTTATAAAACTTCTATATATATTTTAACTTTTTAATATTCAAATAATCAAGTCTCGTTATTTTTAAACATATTATCCATTCTAATATACCAATTTCTAGACCCTTACACTAATTATACTTTGATAAATGTTTTTCAAGTATTTGGATTTGATGTTTTTACAATGTCTCTTGATAAATACAATCTATCTAATATAGATTCATTTAAAGTAGACTAGCAACCTTATGCAATTTTGAATATAATTTAAAGTATTTGAGTATTGATGCACTCACCGTAAAAAAATGAAATTAACAAATAATTCACCAAAATTTTAAATATTTCCATATTACTGAATAATCTTTTAATATGATCTCAATCAACAATTCAAACATTTCTTTTCAATATTTATACTTTTGGTATTTTTTTTTTGTATAAATAGAATATTGGATAAAAGGAAAAAGGACAAAAAAAAAATGAAGATGAAGAATTTGCAAAAATGTAAATGATAATTTTTTTTCTATTAAGGATAAAACAAGAACAAATAAAGTAAATAAATATAAAAGCAGTAACTCAAATAGTTACATTCAATACTGTTTTTGCTTTTTATTTCTATTCGCAATATTCTCATAATATTTTGAAAATTATTCCCAATTTGTCATCCATTTATTTCCATTTGTTCTCTCTATTTATATATTTTCTATTATCATGACATTATTCCATACAACAAATAAAAAAAATATATATAAATAAAAAAAAAACATTTTTCCTTATTCTTACCGTTATTCTTATCTTACCACATTTCTCTTCCATATCTTAGATGACAATGTACCTATTGACACCCTAAACAATAATTGTTAAAAAGTATATTAATATTTTTTAATTAGTTAGATGATATATTATGCTGGAATAAAGTTGTTTGATTTTAAAAACCCAAAAAATCATATTTGCTCATAGATTTTTATAATCCGGAACAAAGGAGAAATTAGTTTCAACTTTATTTAGAAAAATACTCGGCTATTCTGACTACAATGTCACCGAAAATGCAGGAAACGACGCCGTGTTGCATTGACAGTACTAAGAAGTAGAACAAGAGCACGGAAAGCGTTACTTAGCAATCTCCGTGCATACATAGATAGTGACACAAAGGAAGTAGAAACCACTCCTGCGCGACCCACCCTTACCCCGTGAACCCCCCCGCACCGAAACAAACCCCTGTTCCCGAAAACCCTAACTCTAACCCTAGCTCCGACCGAAATGGACGGCGACGACGAGACCTCTGGTCCGATGATCGACGAATTCTATGCCAACGGCGGGGCCGACGATGGAGACAAGCGGAGCCGTCGCGCGATCATGAGCGGCGACCAGCTCGATGTCGAGGCGTACGCGGCGCTGTACTCGGGGCGTACGAAGATCATGCGGCTCATCTTCATCGCCGACAAGATGAACAACGCTACGACGCAGCTCGAGGCGCTGCGCATGGCCTACGACGAGATTAAGAAGGGCGAGAACACGCAGCTGTTCAGGGAGGTCGTGCAGAAGATCGATGGAAGGTTGGGAGCGAGTTATGGCATGGACACAGCGTGGTGTGAAGCCGTGGATCGGAGAGCGGAGCAGAAGAAGGAGAAACTGGAGAATGAACTCAATGCGTATCGGGTCCGTTTTTGATTTTTTACTTCTGTTCTCCTATCTTTGGTTGATTTACTAATTTATTTTAAAATATAATCTCATAATTATTTTCAGCTTATTTGAATCTAGGCTATTAATTTTTAGAATTTAGGTGTGTCACTAAACTTGTTTTTAGATTTTGATCGTAGGATGTTTTAACCGCACGTGTAGTTGATGCTAATTATTGTCTGTGAATGCTATGGTTTAAAATTATACGGGAAAATTATGCGACCTTGGCTGCAATTGCAAGCTAAGGTTTCGTGGCTATTGTTGGTATAGTGCATTTACGCGAACAAACCTTGATGTTCTGATCACTAAAACGTGGTCTTAAACTGTTTTTTTTTAAACCTTGTAGTGGAGACTGAATAGTTACTTTTTTTATCTATTTTTTATGAATTGCCTTGTTTCTTTCAAGCTCTTCTGTTGGCCGTTGGCTGAGAGTTTGAGTTTTATTATAACATTTGTTTATGGTGGTCTTCTGCCGCCAACTATTGTGTTTTGTACACATTCACTGATTAGCTTTTGTCTGGTGATTAGTATGTATTGCTTTGCTTTCAAGCTTTATTTGTACTCTGGTGCTTATTTATGAGCAATGAGCATTGAAGAGTTGTGTGTTTTTATGGGCAAATAGTTTTGTTTACGGTTCTTGGTGGACGGTTGTTGTGAGCAGTTGTATGGTACTGGATAGCAAACTCTGAAGTATCTTGTAATTGGTGGTTGTGTTTGGGCTTGGTTCAGATGTGTTCAACATGCAAGATTTAAAAATTATAATGTGTTTGGATTGCTTTTTGAGTGACTAAATGGTACATTTTTACATTCTAAGACAGAAATTGAAGAAGCAACACCAGTGTATCAATGAATATAATGTACATTATGTTGAAACAAATTGTTGCTTCATTTCTGTTTGACATGGTTGTGGATCCTGAAGTAGTTTCCCAGTGGAGCTTCACCTTATGTTTGTCACGTAAATGTGTTTTGTGTCCCTACAATTGACATGGTAAAGAATCTAGTTGGACTCTTCCCAAACAAAGGTATAAATGAATAAAAATTTGAAGCTAAGTGGATATTAGATAGGTTTTGTGATTATGTTCACTTGTGATGACATTCCCTTGTATGGTGTTTTGATTAGACCCGCTTTTTCATAAACTGCCATTGCTTTCTTATCCTGTCAATTTGTTCATCTTGAATTTCAATTTTGCAGACAAACTTGATTAAAGAAAGCATTAGAATGGGATACAATGATTTTGGAGACTTTTATTATGCTCATGGTCAATTGGGGGAAGCTTTTAAAAGTTATGTCCGAACTCGGGATTATTGCACCACATCAAAGCACATTATTCACATGTGTATGAGTGCAATTCTTGTCAGCATAGAGATGGGTCAATTTCCTCATGTTACAAGCTATGTTAGCAAGGCAGAACAGGCACTGGATGTCCATGACTCAATAATTGTTGCAAAGCTACGATGTGCTGCTGGATTGGCTAATCTAGAGGCCAAAAAGTACAAACTTGCTGCCCGAAAGGTCATGATCTATGAAATCCCTGACTTGGATTTAGGGATTCAACTATTCATTTATTATTTTTGATGTGTGATAACATATTAACATAATTGCTTATAACTCTGTGAACCTCATTTTCATTTATTAATGCAGTTTCTAGAAACAGGACCTGAACTGGGAAGTCACTATAATGATGTAATCGCACCTCAAGATGTTGCAACATATGGAGGACTTTGTGCACTTGCTACATTTGATAGGGCAGAGTTAAAGGCAAGTACTCCAATATATTATTATGATGTTTCTTCTTATCAATGACTTCCCAGAGACATTGATGATGTCATCTTTATTTATTTAATTGTTCAATGCTTGGCAGAGCAAAGTTATAGACAATTCCAACTTCCGCAATTTCTTAGAGCTAGTACCCGAAGTAAGGGAACTGATAAATGATTTTTACTCGAGGTAAGTTGGTCTTCTCATTTATTGTCGTTCTATTATGTCACGAAGTTGGAACTAGTCACTAGGCATCACTTTTTATTTTTTTGGTTAACTTAATTCGAATTAAATTACGAAAATACATGAAGTTCTTCATTTGTGGTGCTAAGCTGTCTGAAAAAAATATCGGATTTTTAAAAAGTTGGATTGGAAGGTTTGCGTGGAGAGTATGACATCAATTTCTTAGACAGTTAGACGGTAATCGATTGCTGCGAGGTTAACTATGTGTGTTATATTGATTATTGATTATTGATACAATTAAACCTTTTCTTTTGGCTTAATAAGTGGTTGGTTATAGTTCAAGTCCTTTTGAGTTGTGTTCTGCAAATTAAGACATTGTATTTTAAGAATTCAATTTTCATGTGTTGATGTAATAAAATTTGAACTGTCAACTACTTAGAAATCGTCTCAACCATGAGATAAGTCAATGAAGTTATGATACATAACAATGTGATTAATGTCTGAGTGCTGTGCATACAAATTAAATTCTCATTTTTAATATTGTTGAATTGATGAAATCCGACAAAGGGCTTGTTACATGGTTACATATTTCAATATTTATTTTACTCTTAATTGTTTTACATTAAAATATTTATGTATATTCAAATATGTATATCTTGCTCAAATTGTTTCCTTGCAGTGGCTTACTTACTGTCCTTAAATATCTTTTCTGTGGTTTTATGGGGAGAATATATTTATTTCGATCTCTTTGCTTCCTTTTAACAGCCACTATGCTTCATGTCTGGAATACCTTGGGAACCTCAAAGCAAACCTATTACTTGATATACATTTGCATGACCATGTTGAGACACTTTATGATCAAATTCGTCACAAAGCCCTTATCCAGTACACACACCCATTTGTGTCTGTTGATTTGAACATGATGGCTAATGCATTCAAGACAACTGTTGCTGGACTTGAGAAAGAGCTAGAAGCATTGATTACTGATAATCAGATACAGGTCTGGTTGACTTAATTTGCCTCGATTAGGTTGAGTTTATAATGAAAAAAATCAACATATCTGCATACTTCTCCTTTTTCAATATGTCTGTGGCCAAATAACTTTGGAGATGATTCTATTTTTTATACCTTTAGCCCACTAGGGTCGGCCTAGTGATTGGGGGTTACAATTTTCTTTTTGTACCGTTACAATCAAACAGTCTAAACAAGATTTAAACAGTATTATTGGTGGAACCTTTTGCAGGCTCGAATTGATTCACACAACAAAATTTTGTATGCACGGCATGCGGATCAAAGGAATGCCACCTTCCAAAGGGTTCTAGAAACTGGAAGAGAATTTGATCGTGATGTTCGTTCCATGTTACTGAGATCAAATCTTATCAAGCATGATTACAATCTTAGAGCATTAAGGAAACTTTAATTATGAACCACCGATAATGGAATGAAGTTGTGGTTTTATACATATCACCGGGCACAGGTATTGGTCAACTGTGATGGAGCAAGTTTCTAGAGTGAAGGTAAGATTGCCTTACCTCATGCTGGATTCAATCAACGTTGCAAAACGTACGTTTGTGCAAACATTTAACGGAACGGCATATTATGCTTTCTTTTTGTATATACTCTTTCATAATTTCGATTATTTTGTCACAAGATATTCATTTTCTGGTTTTAACCCGCATCTCTTTTTCGGTAACTCCGTTGCGTAAGACAGAGTCTTGATGGTCTAAAAATCATTCTCATGACCTGTTATTTCAACTCCTTTAACTAGCCTATTTGGCATTGAAGTTTCCAACCAAGTAACCCTTTTCTTACCTATCAAAAAACTGTTGGAGGGGGGTTGGCTGATTGGGTTTATCTGCTTTAAGTTTTAATTGTTTGATGATTCTTAATCTTAGTAGTAGTATTATGACGAATTTTACTTATTTTAATGGTTTTATGGAAATTAAAGGAACCAATTACCATGGGACTTTATACTATAGATGGTGAAATCTGATTGATTTGGTTCAAGTGTCTCATTTCATGTTTTGTTGCATGATGCAAACAAGTGCTTGTACATTTTTTTGTTACGTACTAGGGGTATATTATCTTTACTAATAATTGAGTTTAATATTAGGCTGTGTTATTTATATGATCAAATGCTGAAAAGTAAAGTTATCGTACTACATAAAAGAAAGCAAAATTAACCGTTTATACCAAGGAACTTTGTATATTTTTTCGTGAGTAATAAATATCCTTTTATAAAAGGGAAATTTTAATCCTTTAATTAAAAGTTTACTTTTCACTAATATACTAAAATGGTATGGTTACACAGCCAAGCTTTGACGGTGAAATGTTTTAGTGACTACAATTTTGTACACCATTAATGTTCGTTTGTCCTATGTAATATGCGTATAGTTTCCAGAATTGAAAGGACAATTTAAGGATATAATTTTATGCACTTCTAGTAGTATAAATTTCCAACTTTGACATTTACTGTGAATAGCTGAGCCACGCTTAAACTTTAAATCTAAACTGTTTGATATCTCTCAATTCTAAATTACTATTGCGTTTCTCAACTCCACTTTCACATTGTACATCAATTACAGACATGTGGATAAAATCATCTGACAGATATTAAATGAACATGGACTTTTTTATATGCACGTAATTTTGTCAGCAAGGCTACAAGGGGTTTACCATATTACCTGTATCCACCAAAAAAAGACATTCTAACTTTAATTAAAAATTCAAAAAAATATGGATTCTTTGTAATTTATTATATTGATGGTGTACTTTTATATGAGCGTAAGTATTTAAATGATTTCGTTTGAACTTTAAAAACTTATATAAAACTATAAATTACTATTAATTATACTCATAACCACATATTCTACGATGAATTTTGTTTCTAATTCCAAACATAAAATCAAGGTGGGAAATAAAAAACATAACACAAAAACCCAAATTCTAAATGATTTATGAACTTCGTTTTACCCTCAATTCGTTTTAAGATGATGTTAAATTTTTATTTGAGAAAATGGCGGACATATCTTGCACTATTTTTGTGGCAGTTCTGAAGCACATGCTGTTCCAGATTCCAACTTGCACTTACTTAAGCTTGAAGTCTCTTTCTATTTCATTACACCTATTTTATATTTATTTGCTTTATTTATCTGTTCCACCTATTCATTTACGGTACATACTCTCAATTAATTTCTTAATATTCTTTCTCTTCCCTGTAGAATATACATTTTACATTTCACTCTAAGAGTCAGCTACCAATAAATATTTGTCAGTAATATCAATTGAGTTCATGTATTCATTTGTTTAAATTTAAAAATAATAGTAAGTCATGATGTAAAAGTAAATTTCTATAATAATTTAAATTATAGTTATGAAAATAAAATTACAGTTTAATTACCTTTTAATCCTTAAAATTTAGACTATCTCTGAATTTATTTCTCAAACTAAATTTTAGTTTCTAATTCCTTAAATTTAATAAATGAATATTGAAATATAATATACGAGGAACTAAAATAAGTTTTAAAATTTTATTTATAGTTTAAAACCTAGAATTTAAAAGTGTTTTAAAATTTTACAAGCTTAATTAATAATACAGTGTGTGTGGAGTGTATGGAAGATGTGGTGTTGCAATGAGATCTATATCCCACATTGCCGACCGGTGAAAGAGTGATGTAGGAGTTTCACTCATCTCAACACATGCAAAACAATAAAGCATTCACACTCTTCATCTTCCAATAAACCCTTCTTCACTTTCATTCATTCCCACTTGCATTCATCAACGCGCCCAGCTCCAAAACGCCATACCCCAATGCTGTTTTGATCCCATCCAATACGGTTTCCGATGGGTCACGTGAACCTCCCTGCCTCAAAGCGCGTGGGTGGCCCTCGCCAGTGGCGCGTGCTGGACGTCGTCACCGCGGCGTTCTTCGGCCTTGTCTTCCTCTTCTTCGTCCTCGTCTTCACGTCCCTGGGGGACTCGCTCGCCTCCTCAGGCCGCCAGACGCTGCACCTCTCCACCTCCGATCCGCTTCAGCGCCTCCGCGTGTCGGCGGCCATTGAGGCTGGGCAGCCGCTCGTGATCGAGGCCTGCCCCGCCGACACCGCCGACCACATGCCGTGCGAGGATCCGAGGCTGAACAGCCAGCTGAGCAGGGAGATGAATTACTACCGAGAGAGGCACTGCCCGCCGCTGGAGAACACGCCACTCTGCCTCGTCCCGCCGCCCCCCGGGTACAAGGTGTCGGTGCAGTGGCCGGAGAGCTTGCATAAGGTATGTGCAGTGTTCTTAATCGTGAGAAAGTGATACAAAGTTGGTGAATGATGTTTAATTCGTTAATTACAAGTGTGTTAAATGCTTGAGAAAATAGGTTATATAAAGTTTAAAATAGTTTTACAGTGTTATGCCGTCATATCAGGAAGTTTGTTGATTTTTATAATAATTACCATAGAGGTGAATTCTTATTGAATGTTAGTGCAAAACTGCTGTAAGTGTCAGTATATAGCCATTATTAGACTGAGATTTTTACATTGTTAACTAATTAGAAACTACTCTAGATGTCTGACCTATATGAGGTGATATAATTGGCATAGTTAAATATGTGGAGTATTTATCCCTAAGATTGTGTGTATGGAAAAAAAGATGCTCGTTTAGAGAAATTTCTTAAATGAATTTCTCTAACATAACATATTAGTGTATGTTTGGATGTAAATATTTAGAGTTCTAAAGTATTTTCGCTCTTGAAGCTATAATCTTTTTCTTCTTCATTTTGTATCTGGGAATTGGGGAATGTGCATTGATTTCAAAAAGCGTGTTTCTAACTTTTATCCAAACATAGCTTTAGTCTTTAACTCCTGACTGAGAGCTGTTGTGAGCATAAAAAAACTTATAGAATGGATAATACAAAAAGTTAACAATCTTACGAGAATGGTAGTATAAAAGTAAAAAGCTGTGCATTATAATAAGTACATTGCAATTAGAGCTCTATATTTTGAGTAGAATGTGGAATAAAACCGCAGGAAATTTCTAATAAAATGTTCCTATTATTTTAGGGCAGTCAATAGAAGGACACTTTTTTCACTTATGGTGCTTTGCACTAGTTCTACTAAGGGAGCTATTATGTTAGTGTTTGACAACTGAATAATTTTCACGTTTGGAAGATAGGAGTTTCTTTTTAGTGTTTTCAGGCATGTGATTGGTTTCGTTTAACTGTTAGCATTTAGTAAATTTTTTGGTGTTTGAGCAGAGACTTTTTAAAAATAAATAATAATTTTAATGCTGGTAAAATTATTTGGAAGCCAAGTTTTGGAGCAACCTACGATATAAAAAAAACTGTCTGCGTCCAAGACATAGGCAATTATGTGTTTCAGAAAAATGTTTTCGATATTTGTCATCAGTGATCCACCTTTCTGAAAGCACTCATGCGATCTCTGTAGATATGGTATAGCAACATGCCATACAACAAGATTGCTGACAGGAAAGGTCACCAGGGATGGATGAAGATTGAAGGTCCGTACTTTATATTTCCTGGAGGTGGCACAATGTTTCCAGATGGAGCAGAGCAGTATATTGAAAAACTTGGTCAATACATTCCAATGAATGGTGGTGTTCTGAGGACTGCTCTTGATATGGGATGTGGGGTAGGATCTATTTTACTGTTTCCTTGAGACCTTTTATTACTAAAATTTGTTGTTATTTAGCATGAAAATTTTTTCTCATGTTTACAGGTTGCCAGTTTTGGAGGATATTTACTAGCTCAAAACATATTAACCATGTCTTTTGCTCCAAGAGATTCACACAAATCACAGATACAATTTGCACTTGAAAGAGGAATACCGGCTTTTGTTGCCATGCTTGGTACTCGCAGACTACCATTTCCTGCATTTGGCTTTGACTTAGTCCATTGTTCTCGGTGTTTAATCCCTTTTACAGCCTACAGTAAGTTCATTATCGAAGCTGACCTTTGCAGATCTTGCAATCTTCTAAATAGGCATCACTAGCCTAATGCAGAAACCTTGCCTTGCAGATGCAACTTATTTCATTGAAGTGGACAGATTACTTCGCCCTGGTGGATATTTAGTCATTTCTGGTCCCCCTGTTCAGTGGCCTAAGCAAGATAAAGAATGGTCAGATCTTCAGGCTGTGGCAAGAGCTTTGTGTTATGAACTGATTGCTGTAGATGGTAACACTGTGATCTGGAAAAAGCCAGCAATGGACACGTGTCTCCCCAACCAAAATGAATTTGGTCTAGGCATGTGTGATGATTCAGATGACCCAAATATCGCATGGTAATTTCCAGTAGGTTATTGCTAGTTAATTTTTCCTCCAACTGTCTTTGCTTCACATTGGTTGACATTGATAATGTGTTAACATCCATTGTTTGTGCTTGCTACGCATTTGTTTCATACGGACATGGTGTAATGGCACTTGGGAGAATGCTGTTGTTATTTGTGTATGGACTTCTCATAGTGTTTAATTGAGATTCCGCAATTAAGATGATTTATTTTGCAGGTACTTCAAATTGAAAAAATGTGTCACTAGGATGTCTTCTGTCAAAGGTATTGTTGGTACAATTTCCAAATGGCCAGAAAGGCTCACTGCTCCTCCAGTAAGGTCCACGATCCTAAAAAATGGTGCTGATGTATATGAGGCTGACACTAAGCGATGGGTAAGAAGAGTTGCATTCTATAAGAATTCTCTAAAAATAAAGTTGGGGACTCCAGCTATACGCAATGTTATGGACATGAATGCATTTTTTGGGGGATTTGCGGCAGCACTGAATTCTGATCCTGTGTGGGTAATGAATGTTGTTCCATCTCACAAGCCACCCACTCTTGATGCAATCTTTGATAGAGGCCTTATTGGAGTCTATCATGATTGGTAAGTTTTATGCTGCATATTTTTCATGTGTTTCTCTTAAAAGGCCTTTTTGTTTTATCATTTCACTTTTGTTAGTCAATGGTTTACCTTACCTTATATACTTCACAAGTGTTAATATGACTTAAAAGTTACTCTAGTGTGGGAAATATCATTGTACTTGATGATAAAGATTTTTCTTACCGTTACACTGTAGACTATTTAATTCGACTTCTGTTTCTGTAATTATTTTGCTTACAAGTTGATTCCTGTTCTGAAGTTTGACTTGTTTAGTGGCTTTTTCTTTTCCTGGCGCTTACTACTTCTATATTTTATCTTGTGCTTTTCTATGCTCTTTAAAAAAGTAGTGATAATTTTCTAGTTTTTATTATAAAAATGAAAACTGAAGTAACTCACCTCTTGTTTTAGATTGTTAATTAGGATCCTTCTTTTAGGTAGAGCCTTTGAACGTGCATTAGCGTTTAGAATGTACAAATATTTGAAATTTGAGTTGTTTGATTAATGCTCCCAGGTGTGAACCTTTCTCAACATATCCTCGCACCTATGATCTGATCCATGCAACAAGCATTGAATCACTTATAAAGGATCCTGCCTCTGCCAAAAACAGGTATTTTCATTCTGAAGTGCTCATTCAAAGTCACAGTCCCGGCTTCTTCTGCATTTTCCATACTCGTCATGGGACTATTTGGGGTCCTGATAATGTGATGGAATTTTCGTTTATTAATTTTAAATTTCAATCGTTGTTTTCAAATATTTGTTAACACGAACAATTGGGTAAAACGTTAGCAAAAACTTGCTGCTACATTAAGTGACTTGTAGCTCGTTAGTTTCATCTTAGTTTTGTACCAAAGTAAAGTATGCATGTTCTTACGGTCATGGTTTTACTACTTAATAAACAAAAGATTAAAGTCAAATGTAGTTCTAAGTTGCCTAGATTTCCAATTTTCTTCTATTAAGTTTCAGATGCTAGCAAACACAAAGTGAGAGTATTTGTCATACTGTATCATCCTTGCAGAGAAACTATTCACATAAGTTATAAACTCACCCTGACTGCTTCATGAATTCATTGCAGATGTAACCTTGTTGATTTGATAGTGGAATTGGATCGAATTTTACGCCCAGAAGGAACTTTGGTGGTGAGGGATACCCCTGAAGTAATTGAAAGAGTAGCTCGTGTTGCACGTGCAGTGAGGTGGGAGCCCACTATATATAATAAAGAACCCGAATCACACGGCAGGGAGAACATTCTAGTTGCAACCAAGACTTTGTGGAAGCTCTAATGTTCATCCAACTAACATAGCTGCGTCATTTAGGTAAAATTTCCTTCTCACCGTTTCGGTGGATGCGGTTTTTAAGGCTATCTTATCTGTGCATCAAAAGGATGCAGTTTCCTTTCCTGTTCAGTGTTTATATAAAGAGAGAGTAAGGTTAGGATCTGAGAAAATGAAAAAAGATGTGAGGATTTTGTGCAGTTTTATATGGAAAGCACAAGCTAGTGTTATATTTTCTCTATAACCATAAGGATAACTTGTAATTCAGTACTTTTATTTATCATTGTTTATTTATTGAAAACATCCATCACTGATCTAATTAGCTATCTAACTCACCCCTAATTCCCATGTCTATGAAGACTTCTTCCCTGATTTTGTTTCCAACTACAACTACATTTTTTCTAAGATTCCCAGTAGAGGCTGTGCTCTTCAAGCTTTAGTCATTGTTTTTTCTTATGAAAATTGTACTCAATGTTTGATGATAGAAAATGGATCAGAGTGGATCAGAACATAATATAGAGGAATGAATTGGACTGAAGTTGATTAAAAATGTCATCATATTATTTGAATATTTGTAATGTCATGAAACAAATCTTTTATTTCATCATTTGGAAAATAGACAAAACAAAATAAATCATAACTATAGTTTTGTCTTATTTTGCTCTTCATTGAAAGTGCAGTTGTAACGTATGTCTTTTCACCATTCTAATTCTATCTTATTTTCTTCTTCATTGAAAGTGCACTTGCTATATATGTCTTCTCACCAGTCTAATTTTATTTTATTTTGTTCTTCAAATATAATTGCATGTCTTTTGCTTTTAATTTAGTTTCACTTGTTTTAGTTTAAGTTTCATAGCATATATTTAATCTTTATGTTTAGACATTTCACCACATTCAAGCAAAAGTTTATTTTAATGTTCATCTTAATAAATTATTTTTCTTTCTCATTTAATGCTTTTGTTAAATGGTAATTTACGGATAAATAATTGAAAATTTATATAAAGATAATTTTTAATTTCCTATATTTATTATTCAAAAAGATATATTAATAATTATAAATATTATGTACAATCCTCTCAATAATGACTTGTACAGTAAAATCATCTTTTTCTATAAATTTATTTATTTTTGTTCGTCGTATAAGTTTAAAACTTCAGAAGTTGTTAATCCAAATAAGAAGTTACAATTATTTTTTTAATAAAAGACATAGAAATCAGATTTTACCCGAAAGAAAGATACATCAATTTGTAAATATATAACATTTGTCTCAAATGGGAGATGTGGAGAAAAAGTAATTAAAGCTGTAGAGGAAAAATGTAATTATAAAATATATTTTTCGTTCGTTAAATTAAGAACTTCGGAATAAATCTAAGGAACTCAGATACATTTTTTCACCCTAATTTTAGCGATGATGACTTTCTCTACAAAATTATCTTTTCACTTTTCAATATTCTTTTTTAACGCAAGTAAACTATTGAACTAATTTTACATAGACTTAATTCTAAAGTCACGTAGAAAACAAAGGGTTAGTTCAAACCCAATAACATTCCATAATTATTTATTCTCATCTTTGGAAATATTGTTTGAATTGTTCTGTATCTATAAAAAGGAGAAGAAATGTGAACGATCACTAACAACTGACCCCTCAGTTGGACAGAAACTCATCATCACAGCTCTCACAAGAAACCCTAAAAAATATCTATAATTTACCATTACATGAAAATATTATTAAAGAATAACAAAATTGACTAGAGACCAAACTAAAACCAAGCCCATAAAGAGATAACAAGCTAGCTATACATTAGATATAGAAGATTTTTCCAAAATCGTTATTTTGAATTCAGATAAAAAAACATTTTAAAAATGGTTAATATATTTTAAAAAATAAAAATACATTATTACAATTTAAGAATTTAAATATTAAATTCAAATAGGTAAAAAATTATTAACTTAAAACCCATAAGTTTTAAATTTTTTGAACCTAAAACGATGAATTAAGTTAACTTAGCCTCAAACCATATATAAAATATGTATATCTTACATCTATCAAGTAAATAATAAAAAAAAACTCACATTTTCGTTTAGTTGTATAAATTATAGTCCTACATATTTTACATGATATTAATCGTCGTTTCCACACAGAAAAAAAGAGAGCTCAGAGGGTGCATTTGTTTCATCTATGTTTTTGAGATGAACACTGACGGACTCTTCAATCAAATGCTTTGATCATCACAGCTCTCATAAATGTGCACCAGCCGGGAATCGAACCCGGGTCTGTACCGTGGCAGGGTACTATTCTACCACTAGACCACTGGTGCTCTTTGATTTCATTACTGGGAATTTAAGTACTATATAAGCACAATATGTTTTACCACCCGTTGTCAAATGGAATAGGCCATGAATGAAACATAGGTAGTTAATTGCTTTGATTTGGTAAATTATAACATTGTTAAGTATACACCATTGGAAATAATTTACATTTCATTATATTTCAGTTAAAAAGTGATTTCAATTCCTCATATAAACTCAACTCAGATCATATAATATTTTCCGAATAAACCCATCATGTTTCATTTGTGTTATATTACTACTATGCTGATACATGCAGACTGAAATATACAAAAATTAAGAAAGCGAAATCATGGTTGAAATTGATTTTAATTTGATGTCCAACACCAACTAAAATCATGATTTGGTAGTGCACGTGTCCCAACTCATGAAACAAGAACCCTTCAGCTTTCAGGTAAAGGTTTCATGATCTGATATTGTTCTAAACTGTAATAATGGCCAAGAACATTGCTGAACTTGTTCACAACGAAGTGCACATAACAACAAAATCTGTGAAGTGATTGAAGTGAATTAATTATAAAGAGTATCTGGGAAACATGATCCCAAAAAAAAGTTGGGTGCAGAAGGAAGTTGAAGGTGGTTGAAGATTGGGAAACACAGGGCCATGAGATATGTATAAAAACAAAAAGGGAAGGCAAATTATTGAGCAAAAATTTCTACCCTTTTCATCTAAATTCATATAACATAATTAATACTGCAGAGAAGTGCATCTGCAACTGGTTTTTGTTGCAGAAATTCAAAGCTCTGCAACAATGCAGAGCCCTGTTGGGAGCATCTAATATGAGCTTCCTATTTTTGTTTTTTCTTTACATCCTTTGCAAAATAATAATAATAATAATAATAATAATAATAATAAAGGTATTATTTTATTAACAAAAATTATTTTATTAAATTAAAGATTTATTAATAAATTTGAGAGATAAATACTTTTAAAATTTAAATAATAAGACTGTAAGTGTTATTTCATTAACAAAAATTTGGGAGATACATATTTTTTTTAAAATTATAAAGAGATATAAGTGTGATGTGATTTATCTTATAAAAGATTAATGAAGACGTGGATTTATAAGAACATCGAGTCTTCATAAAGCAATTCTTATATTGTTAAGCTTTTATATCCTATTTTTTTTATAAAAAAAATATTTTTTGAAGTGAAAAAAAGTGTTGGATCACTTATCAAAATATTTAATATGTTTGTTTGATGTTTAATACTTAGAGTAAATCATCACATGAAGATTTTCTTTAGAAATAAACTATTGCTGTGGAGGGAGCACATATAATAATACATTGAAGAGGATATATTATTGTTTCTTTACCATTTTTTTAAAATAATTTATTTATTTTTATTTTAGTTTTCACACTTATCTAATTATTTACAAAAAAATCTAGGTTAAAATGAATACTACGTCCATCTAAACTCATTTCCGTTTTATCTGAGGAGCTCCATTAATCGAATACGGGATAAATATAATATAAGTAATACTTCAATTTTTTCAATTTAAATATATATATATATATATATATATATATATATTTTTTATTTATACTCATTTATTCTCGTTCTGATTTAAATTAATTACTAAAATAGTTTATTAAGTAACCTAAAAAAGTATATGTATTATTTTTCACATTTATTTTAATTTTTGTTAATAATATCGGTAACAATTACTATTCACAAACAAAGTTTAAAGTTAAAATTACTGGAATCTTATCTTAATTCTATAATTTACACTATAAATTTGAATAGATAACTACATTATTTATTGAGAATAAATTAATAGCCTGATCATAAACTTCCATTAATAATTTCCCTACTTACAAAGTAAAGAAACAAAAATAATTTTATAATTGGTTGATTATGTTTTTAGTAAAAATTTGGAATGTTTGTAATTTTAATTCCATGAATTTTAAGAAACCTATTCCCCCAAAAGACCAAAGAAAGAAAAATATAATTTTAGTCTCTAAATATTAAGAATAATATCCTAAACATTATATTTCAAATCTTAATTTCTAAAAGAAAATTTCAATTCGAAAATAAAATAATATTTTTAAAGTTAATAAAACAGTAAAAGTTGCTCTACAAGTCCCCAAAATGTGTTGGCATTGAGAAAGAAGAAAACACAGTTAAGATATGATGAAGCATTAACTCTTGTCATCTTCTTCTTCAACACTGCCTTGTGATGCATTCAATGTGTGTGCCACACGCGCACGTTAGGTTTAACATTCTTCTATATGCATGTCATTTCTCTCACCTTTCTAACACTTTTTACTTCAATGTTTAACAAAAATCCAACGTTAAAAAGTTACAGAGAGAAAAGTTTGTTCCCACTGTCACTGAAATGTCTTTATAATAAGAGTGTTAATCCATATACATCATTAAGACTGGTTTTTTTTTTTGGAAGAATGATACCAGAGAAAGAGATCAGATCGGAAGGATCAGAAAATGAGATTGGTTTTGTTCCTTTTAAAAGGTTAGAAATGATTTTAGAGTTATTTAAAAAGTGAAATTTGTGATTGTATAGACTAATTTGATATATTATAAAAATTTAATAAATAAAAAAATTAGATTATCAAAATATTTTTATTGTTAAAAGTAATATAAAATGATATATGAAGTATTTAGAATTATTTTTATAAATTTTATTGATTTATTGAAATTATAAAAAAAATTATTTATAAAAAATAAATAATACAATATATTTAGTTTGAAAATAAATTTAATATGTAAGGTAGGAAATAATTTATTTATATGAGTATTTTATTTTATTTTTAATAATAATTTTAGAAGTAATAAATTTTTATTATCACCATAATAATTTTTTATTTGTGTTATTAATTTTTATTATGTTGTTTTCATAATTAGGAAAAATGAATAAATCATGTGAAAAAAACTAAAATATAAGAGAATAATTTAGTAAATTGAAATGTATCACACTCTAATCTCATCCTGCACAAGGTATTGCATTTGGAATGAATCTTCCTATCATCGCCAACGTGACCTTTTATCATCCCAAAAGAACAAAGTGATCACATATTAATCCTCTATTTCCATCTCACATAAACAGTAAATCCTCCCATTAGAATACAGCGTAAAATTGCATATACCAGCTTCATATCTATTTATTTAAATATAAATCTATAATTATATTAATTTAACTAAAATATTATACTATCTAAATAATTGTTGTTATGAAAAAAGTTTAAGATGTCATGTATTTCCATGATAACTATGTCACATAATGGTTATGAGAGTTTAAGAAGATTTTTTTTAATGGTTATATAATATTTGGATGTGTTACGATTGACATATGTAATTTCAAATACTAAGTTAACCAACAAATACACTAATTTAACCAAAATTATGATTCAATAGTTTTTAGTGTATATCAAGTTGGGGTGAATTTTATGTTGTTATTACATGAGAATATGTAATAATAAGGATTAGCAGGAGACATAATTAACTTTGGCATTGACATTGGTGGTTTGTTGTGAAATCATAATTTGTGTACTTTCTTTGTGATGATAAAGGATATATATGTGTCAAAGGAAGATATGATTGGCATATGTAAGTTGGAGAAAGTATTTTATGACTTCAAAATTGATTCACCTTTTGTTTCCCTATTTAATATTCCATGTGTCAATGCTTTGAATAATGTTAATGAACACATGAATGATGATGACATGCTTATTTAGGTCATCTGTGTTATGAGTGTCTCAACCTTCTCAGACAATGAATCTCAACTTTTCATTCTCTCATAATGTTTTTCTTCTTTAAAAAGATCATCCATTGTGATGTTTTTGGATCGGAGGTGAAAGTAAAAAAAATAAAAAAATGATTTTAATTGATTTAAGAGAAAATAGGAGGAAAGAGAGTTAAGATGAAATGTTTATAATAAAATTGGATGATGTTGTAGAAGAAAGAATAGTTAAGTAATATTATTAAGTTATAATAAAATTTATATTTATGAGTGAGTATGAATTAAAATTTAAAAATAATTAATTTATAAAATTTCAAATAATATTTAAATTTATTTTAATAATTTTCATCAATTTACACAGATTTAAAAAACAATTAAAGTTTTAATATATGTAATTTTATACTTCTATATAAATTTAGTTTATTTTATTAATATTATTTAAAAAAACAAAATAAATCATTGAAATTTAATTAATTTATTTGAATTTTAAATAGAAGAAAATTGAATTTTGTTTAAAATCAAAGTAAATCAAAATATTAATTATCTAACGTGATTTCACGTTAGATACTTTAATTATATTTAATTTTTGTCTTAATTTTTATATCTTTTTAAAATTTAAAGTAAATTTAAACTATTTTAAATGGTGTTTAAATCCATAATTATTGGATTGATTAATTAATTTTGTTAATATTGTTAATAGTGTAAAGCGAAAAACATAATGGATTGTGTTTACTAAATTATTAATAAATTAAGGTTCAATTATTTTTCTCCTTCTCGTCTCAATTTAAAAATATTGACATCAAAATGAGAAAATTAAATAATATATCACAAATGTAAAAAATTTTAAAAAACAAAACCTAACCTGATAGAAATCAAAATCTTTTTCCAACAGGGAAAATTTTCAAATGTTGATTTTATCTTCTTTTTCACCTCATGATAGAAATCAAAATCTCACACCCCGCATTTCCATCATCTCAAATCCATTTAAATTAAAAGATGAAAAAAAAATTCCACTTGTTCCTCTTCAGACAAACATTAAATCGGGTAAAGTGTCCACAATAATTTTCTGTCGTGATTTAATTCACTGCAATATCTATCTCCTTTCATAAACCTACTTATGATGGAAAATACTACTTCGCTATACATTTATTCATGCCACTCAAAATTAAACTTAAATTTTTTTATGCATATATTGTCATATAGACCCCTAGATTTCTTCAATTATTTTTTCAACTTGGTTAAAAACACAATTTAATACTACAATCAAACAATTCATATATAAAACAGTTGATCCTTGTTGGTTTTACTAAAACATAATTGTAATCTATAAACAAAGACATTAATTTAATGTTATCTCATTATCTTAAAATATGATATACTAAATCTTTAATCTCATATCAATCAGATATAAAACAAATTTATTCTATGAATATAAACCTTATTTTACGATTAGATTTTATAGATTAGATTTTATAGAATTAAATTATACTTAAAAGTCACTTCTTAATAATATGTAATAGAAAATAATAATTTACTTTTTGAATTTTTTCATTCCAAATTTTTTATATTTTAAAATAAAAATATTATTTCATTGGTATTAGATTAATGTTAAGTGAAAAGTGGGATGTTTCTATATCATCATCTAAAATGAAACATTTAGGAAAAGATCTTAGTTCTCCACACGATCATAAACCAATAAAAATTTGAAATCGAGACAGATGCACATGTTCTGCATTAAAACAACTACATCTCGAATAAGATTTTTGAGAAAGAAGAAGAAATGGGGTGTATGCATAATGTTAGCTATAGGAGCCTACGGGTCATTATGTTTTCACATGATGTTGTGTGCATAAAGGATCAAACCACAACTATATTACTACAACAATACACCAACAACAACAACATCATAGATCATTAATGATCCTAAGCTATACCAATTATCAGTTGAGGAAGAAAATTTCAGAGGCAGAGTTTGAACCATCTTAGTTTCATCAGATATCAGGAAGCAAAATAAAACACTACAAATTTGGCTGGCCCTTATTAAAAGCATTTGTTGCACCCAGAAACAGGCAGAGAGAATAGGCTGGAACATCATCAAGGTGGGGGCTACTAAGAAACTTGAACTTCAACAAGCTCACTGGTTTTTTCCTTATTCAGAAATACAATATCAACGAGACATGAGTCAGTATTATATTATCTTCAACATAAAACCTTAAGACAATGAGTTTATGTGTCTTTTTATATTCAAAACTTGTATTTTAATACTCGATATGAAACTTAGACTCAACACGGTGAAAGGTGAAAAGAGTGTCATGCATGCATATAAAAACAAGCAGAAAAAGGCAAACTAATTAACCAAAACTTGGTGGTCCTTGATCTACACCATTATAACCAAAGCTTATTGCACTCTCTCTCTCTTACAATAGTCAAATCTAAGATAGATAAGGCACAGCATGGAAAGATGATGAAGCTGTCTATTTCCTATGCACACAACTTTTGGTCTGAAAAGGTCATGTGGGATTGTTGCTCTTTGAATGGAAAACTCAACGCAGACCTTCACATATATCTTCACTATCATGAGTTCCTATTTCTATGCAATAACCTATTATTATTATTCAGTTTTTGTGGTTTCAATTTCCCAACCAGAACAACAGGGTGTCAGCATATTCCATTCCATCGATTTCTTCATATTTCATTCCAGTTTTGAAGTTTATACCATCTCAAATCAATAACTATTCATCTTTATATAGTTTTCCTTTGTCTGTTTATGAAATAAACAATAAAGCAAGGATTATTATAGCTGGGCTTCTATGGCAGTGAACAATGACCTACAAATTAGGGCACTCTTAAAAAGGTCAAGTCGTACATATATAGGGATATGTGTACCTGTATCAATACACGTTATTGAGTACTTATTTCTATCTGTTGGAACTATATATAGTTGTTGTATATATGATCTTCTTTTGTTGAACAGCAAGAGTAGTAATAAAGATGAGAGCAAAATGTGAGATGTTGGTGTTCAATCATACCTAGTGTTCTTAAAATAGTAATTCTTTTATAAGTATTTTTCTTTGTCCATGGATGAGAATGAGAATGGTGATATTCAATTTATAATTCTGTTTAGGTTTTATGTTTTTATTTGCAATTTTTGTTATGTTAAAGAATTTAATATGATTTTATATACTAATATAAATTAATTATATGTTTGTCTGTCACATAAGTGATAGTATCTTTTTATTTTTTGAACTTTGATAAAAAATTAGAATTTGTCCATGTTTGAAATTTTTATACATTTTGGTCTTTAAATTTTAAAAATGAATGAATATAGTACTTTTAACCTTTTTTATGTGTAGAACATGTTTCATGTTAGTATTGAAGTTGTTTATATCATTTAACATATTTCTGGTTCAATATTTGCAAAAAAATGCGTTTGACACCTCAAAAAATAATTAATGTAATTGAATTAAAATGACTATATTCATTTATTTTTAAAATTTAGGGACAAAAATGTATCGTAGTTAACATGGATGAATTTTAAGTTTGGATCAAAGTTCTGAAACTAAAAACGTATTTAACCCTTTATATAATTATATATACTTAAACTTTAAACTTTATACAAGTGAACCTAAAATTCATAATTCAGTCAATTCTTCTTCGGTATAATAATTAGTTTACCGGTAGACAATGATATTTTGACTACTAAATTTTGACAACTTTTTCTTACAACATGATATGTCATCTTCTATGTGGTTTTTGAATATTGAGAATGAGAAAAAGAAAAAAATGGAAAATCACTTAGAAGATGACACCTAAAGTTATAAGAGAAAGTTGTTAAAATTTAGTAGTCAAAAAATCATTTTCCTTTTATTTATTTAAGTAAAGAGATTAAACTAGATTTGTTAGCATGAAAGAAGAACTAAAAACAAATTATCAAGGGTGGTGGGTTATTTCGAATGGTTGGATCATTAATTTGAGATATAAAAATAGAAAAAAGTTTCTTCAGGAATAGAATAGTAATTCTGTTTTGACATTTTATCTTATTTCTTATTTGAGAGAGGAATAATTTGGTTTGTTTTTGTCTAATTGAATGCATTGTTTCTATATTAAGTAAAAAACTTATATTTTTATTCAATATAATGAATTGTTTTAAGTGGCCGCTCATGATTTATTATCTTATATTGACATATTTTATAGTTAATGTAAAAAAATGTGTCTCTTATGTAGAAAATCTTCCTTTTATAATTTTTTTTCACATATTCTTTCAAGAGAATTTTATTCTACTACTTATTTCATTATTATTTTGTTATATTGATACATCCTTATCATTACTTCCTTCCCATGTGACATATCTTATTAGACATGAAAGTATTATGAATTAGCTTAGATAGTAGGGTCACTATAATAATGAAAAGTTTGAATAAGATTCAACATTCAAATCTCATTAATTCTGCAAGTTATTCAAAATCTCTGAACGAATTTATTGTATTTAGTTGATTATTGTTTCCGATTTTAGGTGGTAGTTAATAATAACTTTTACTTTATTTAGTTTCTTTTTTTTAACTACTCAAAACAATTTCTTAAAATATTCAGAAACTTATGGTTTTCCGGAGTAATTTTTAAAATTTTAAATAAACTCGTTAAACTAGTTCACGAGAAATAACTGAAAAAAAAATCTAACATAATTTGCAAAGAAATTGGTTGGAAATGGGTAAAAACACAACCATTATTATAAACTAAAGCAAAAAAAAAAGAAGCAATATGTTTAATTTTATCTAAAGTAAAAAAGTTACTTTTATTAATAAAATAACGACTTAGAAAAAAATTTAGATTTTTTTCGTAATAAAAAACCGTAAAAATGCTCTTTTTAAGAACTAACTTATGCATTTGTTTCTCTTCTTTCTATCTTTGTTTACTTTTTCTTCACGTGATTACTATAACCTTATTAAAAATGTCTTTTTCATGGCTGTAAAGAAGTAACCCAAAACTCATCAGTTTTTTTATCATACACTTAAGAATCACTTAAAACTAAATATTTTTTTACAATAAATCTTTTAAGAACAAACATTGTGCTTCCAAACCCTATAGCATTCGAATTTCACTTCTTCTTTCAAATATTTTTCTTGTATTTTTATAAAATAAGGGAAAAAATAAAGCTTATATTCACATTATATCTGGATTTTAATTACCTTTATCTAACAATACAAATACATTAAATAAAACTATATTTGTAGAACCTATACTTTTTCTTACCATTCTTTTAAAATTCATCCAACTAACATTATTTCTTTAAATTGTTAGTAGGGAATTGAATCCACGACTTTTCTCTTTATTATTTTTTTCATCCATTAAACCACCTTATCATTCTGATTAATAAAAGAATGTGAAATACATAACCTAAAAACTACATAGAAAGTTAACACAGTTGGAAAGCATGCTGCAGTGGGGCAAGAAAATAAATAGATGCACTGTTGATATTGCTTTATGGACTACAAATCAAAACAAACAGGACAAGAGTTAGCAACATGAAATTGAAGGATCATTCTTCTTTGGCTTCATCTGATGAATTGGGATGCTCACACAACTTGATTAAAGAATCATGTTAAGAACCTTCAATCACTTACCATGTTCTCTGCAATAATCACATGCACTATAACAACAGTAAACTAAGAAAATAACAGTCATTGAGGATTTCCTATTTCCAGATCAGAACATTTGTTTTGTGTGGATGTTAAGGTTTGCGTTTTCAGTGACTTGAATTATCCGTTCTACATCGATTAAAAATAAAATAAATAAATTTATGACATATGAATAAATGAAAATTTCATTTTACAATTTGACATATGAAAATTGAATTAGACTAGTGTCAAAATGAATTAATCCAGTTCAGATGGGTTTGTTTACCATGGATTGAGTTAAACATGAGTTAGTTTCATCTGACTTACCTTTTGATAAACTAAAAGTTTTGTGATTCAGCTCGACCCACCATATAGATTGGTGGATTAGTTGATTGATTCACTTAAGAATAATTTGTTATTTCAATTTATTTTTATATATATTTATTATATTACAATCAAAGTAGATTGATTCAACTCATTATTTTATAACAGTACAATTAAAATGTTTGTCATTCAACTCATTATTTTATAATAGTACAATTAAAATGTTTGTTCGTTTTATTAAACATTATTATAAAGATAATGGTTGAAAATTAAAGTAAACTACCCTAACAGACAAATAAGTTAAACATTTAAACTATTCAAAGATTATTGAACAACATATAATATAAAAAAAATCAATTGTCAACCTACATAATAAGAAGTAGTAAAAAATTATAATAAAAAACTTGTAAAAAAATTAATGAAGATTGTTATTGGTGGGTTGTGGATCAACCAACTCAAATTCACGAGTTAAGCAAATCGAGTCTAATTTATCCACATTTTGAAAAACTACTTTTTTTCAACCAACTGACTTAAACCCCATAGTGAGTTGAGTTAACTCATATATCAAATATATTTTGACATCTATGAAAGATGACAATAAAGTTATGTATTATATTCCTAGTCAACTTAAAGTGGTTATAACAAAAAAAACATCACTACAAGAAAATATTTTATTAGTAATCAATTTTAGTGACCAAAAGTTGTTAGTCACTATAATAACCAATTTAAATGCCAATTTAAAAAATAAAAAATTATTGGTTACTAAAATAGTCACTATTATAAATAAAAAATATAATTATTCACTAAATTAGTCGCTAATTAATTAGAGACCAATTTATTAACTAAGTCATTTTGGTAGTCAAAACTTAGGTAGCTAATTTTGAGTGACTAATTTCCTTTGGTAGCCAAAATTATGGTAGCTAATTTTAAAAACTAATTTAGTGGTCAATTATAATTTTTTATTCATAATAGTGACTATTTTAGTAACCAATAATTTTTTACTTTATAAATTGGTTCTAAGTTAGTTACTATAGTGACTAATAACTTTTGGTCACTAAAATTAGTTACTAATGAAACATTTTCTTGTAGTGATGTTAATGAATTTGCCTAAATAGAGTTTGGCATCGATTGAGTCTTTATTATTTTGAACATAGGTTGGAGCTACCTAAATTATTCCTACTAGTACCCTCTTTATGCTTATCTTATGCATGTTAACCACTTTATTTATTTAACATGTATTTATAAATTACTCCTACGGTCAAATTTGAGCAAGTCAGTCTTGATCGTAATTCATTCGAATTTGAACAAGTCGGCCTAGTTAATATTCGGCTCGATTCGGCAAAGTCAACCCTACTAAAATTCGTCTGAAATTTAACTGAGTTGACCCAGTCAACAGTCGGTCACGTCAGCCCATGCCAAAACTCAACCGAGTTGGCGCAGTCAAAATTCAACTAAGTCGTCTCATCCTCATTTCTACCAAATTTTGTCATGTCATTTTCGACGACAAGTCTTAGAAAATTCAATTTAAATTTCTTTTATAAAAAATGAATTATGGATTTTGAACTTGATCCAATTATTTGAATCTAGATTTAAATCTTGATCCAGATATTTAGATTTGGATTTTATACCAGTTCTACAGAAAAATGAATTTAAATCCAAAATCTGATCCAATTATTTAGACCTAATATGAATTGAATCTTTAAAAATACAATCCATAATGACCCCTACCAAATGGAGAATCAATTCTCCTTCCATAGTTCAATAGAATCACACCGTGACCGGCCACTACAACGCATGAAACCAAGTCATACACCAGCACAACTTAGCAACCAAACACTAGCACCAACAACCAATTCTGATGTCAAACACATGGGAGAGAATCTATTCTTAGGAATAAAGAGATAAGAGAATCGATTCTCATCGCGCATAACTCCTAAATCATGTATCTTCCTCTTCCATCCAAATTCTCCCTCATTTTAAAGACAATTCTGTAACTTCAACAATGGTGAGTTGTCTTTCTCACCTCTTCTCTGCACGCAAGTGAGATTCCTTTAATCGAGCTTCCATTTCAATGCATTTCGTTTGAAACAAACAAATGTAATACTCGTTTTTTTTTTCTTCGTGAATTTAATTAATGCAGTAATAAATTTTCTTTCATTTTAGTAAATATTTATAAACTTTTTGTTTCTCTTTTCATTATAACATCACAATAAATATATGAATAATAAAAGATTTAAGCCTGTTTTAAAAAGAAATAAAAATATTTTAAAAATTAAAAAGGAAGGGAGAAAATATAATTCATTATTAATTACCAAAGAATAAGGACAAAAACTATTTTCATAGTTTAATCTCATGAATAATTAAATTTATTCTGCGATAAATTTCGTTAGGTGATAAAATATTCTCTTACAAAATTACTGCTGAAATAATTTTTATTTAGTAACATTATTAAGAGGAAAGTAAATTTATCGCTTATTCAATCATTAAATAACAACTTCGACTCAGTCACAAAATTATCTTTTTTTCCGAAAAAAAAAAAACTGGTTTCTTTCAGCGAGGAATCATATTTTTTGTCACTCATTTGATTTTACTTTTTCTACCAATTAATAATGATTGTAAAATGTTGAGAAATGGACTAAATAAATATATTTTAAAAACTTTTTTATGTTTTGTGTTTAAAATCTTTTATTAGTTAATGTCTCATCACTGGTTACATGAAGAAAAGCAAGTTGAATATCAAGTGCATTATTCATCTACAATTATTTAAGTGATAAACCACAAGTTATCGACTCATTATTTATTTTGACTATAAAATCATTGAATAATTTTAAAATTTACTCCGATATGATATTTTAAAAATCCTTTTATTTATCAAATAAAAATTATTTATATGTTTTTTTTATAGAAGTAAGCATATTTACCATATATAAAAGCATTCTTGGTCACAAATAGCTTCTTGTGTATGAAAAAAGAACACATGATTGTAGAAAAATTAATGTGACACTAAAAATAGTTAAAAAATAATAATTAACAATAGAACTGATAAATATTTTGAGTGGTATATATTAAACATGATAATCCAAAATACTAGTGTATAAGTTTTGAAAGAATATAAATTTAATCTTACATGTATTAATATTGGTTGAATAAATGGGTTAATAAATGCTGTGAAAGTTAGGACAAATTAAGCAATGGTTTGACAAGTTTTTAATACCCGTCAACCTAAGAAATTATTTAAGATGAATTAAGTAAGGTATAGGTATAACAACATTTACTTATTCATTGCTACTCACCAAACACAGCATGTGGACTTTTCAACACATTTAGCTTTCACCTTTAACTTTACCAAAATAAGAAATGGTCATGTACATATATTTTCTTTCGATTATTCAAATAAATCGAATTAAAAAGTTAAGTGTTATTTCATCGATGATTTGAAAATACTCTTTTATATTTAATGCTGAATATATATATATATATATATATATATATATATATATATATATATATATTTTAAAAAAAAAATATGAAAGAAAAAAATCTTGTTTATTTGAATATCAAATTAAGAAACAAATTAATATTGGTTTGAATTAATTTAGCGTAAAAACTTTAGAAAGAACTTATGACATATATATGTACACAAAATAGATTTTTATTAGTGGCTTTATTATAATAATACATGGTTTCATGAGAATTAGGACCAAAGTTTCAAATTTAATATGTTTCTGTAGATAATTTAAAAAATATGAACTAAGCTCAAACCAAAGATATTGATAAATAAACTTTTGTTTATATGGGACTAAATATGTTCAAGGGACAAATTTTTTACTCAGGCCGAGATGTCTTAGGTCGACACTTGAACCTACTTTTCAATCTTTCTTTTAACTTAAGAGAACTCTTTACTCCTTCCTATCGAGATGTTCTTTTTCGATGAGTTGACAACGGTATGGGTGCTTGCAAAAACATTCTGATGTTTAAGTTAGCTACTGCAGTAAATAGGATGGTTGTAATAAATAACATCCGATTCTTACCTCATGAACAATGCTCTTTATACCTGAATGAGCTCAGATTGTTAAGCCTGACTTATGCATGATTAGATTGTTTTAGTTTTTCGCTTAACATGTTTATTTACCTTTAATTACTTTGTGACTCATCCTTTTGTCTAGGTGGATTTGCACTGCGATAATGACATACGTGTTTGTCCTTCCTTCTACATTGAGATGTCCTCCACCTTTGAATTGTAACGACGTACTCGTCCTTATACTACACTTTTTTTACCAATAGAAAGTTTTTAATGATCTAAATAAAACTGCAACATTCTAATTAAATATTAAACAAGACATGAGACAATATTAAACCTATATTATTAAACCAAACATCACTAAATTAAACAAAGCAACATTGAAACAATATAAATCTGAAGAAGAATATTTAACAAAGTGAATTAATTAATAAGAAGTTAGAGATGGTGAGTGTTAGTATATTCCCCAGTAAAATAATGATGGTTGAAGTATCAAATCAAGAAAGCACTACTCCTTCAATTATTCTTTATTGATCATTATTGTAACACTTATTGCTGCAATACTCTCCACAAGTTGTTCTTCATTCTGATGCACATCTAAAGCTGTTAGTTAGGAAAGTGTTGTCCATATACAACATATATCAATGAAGAGGCAGTTGATGCATCAATGGTTGAAAAAACAAAAACCTATTGCACAAGTTTCCTACAAATTCACTTTCTCATAAACATGTGCTTCATGTTTCTTCCTTTCACCTTTTCATGCCCTAATTAACACTTATCATTATGTTTCTCACAAAAGAAGATCACAAATTATGCACTGTTCTAATCATTCCTTTTTACTGTATGTGCCAAATCAAGTTAAATCTTTAAATCCACACACCAACTACACAAACACCCAACCATTAAAGTCATCGATGCACATTAACAAATAAATGCAAACAAATATCCTAAAACTAATTGGTAAAAGAAAATTATGGATAACTTCTAACTCAAATGTTACTTAAACAACAATTTAATATAATAATTAAAAGGTTTAAACCGTCGTTGAAACATTCTCATCTTTGTTTCAAAATCTTAATTGGATCTTCGGATTTTAAATCGTTCCAATTGGGTCTTCATTTTTTAAAACGTTTTCTAATTTAACTCTTTCTGTTAGTGAAACACTGATGACATTAACTTTGTATCACGTATTAGCTTCTGTTTCTTTAATAAAAAAATAATTAAAAAAATCAAAAACTTACACGTGGTACAAAGACGTCATCAGTGTTGCACTAACAAAAAATAGTCAAATTAGAACACATTTTAAAACATAAAGATCCAATTGGAACGACTTAAAATATGAGAAACCAATTGAAATTTTAGAACAAAAACGAGAAGGTTCTGAAAATTTAAACCTAATTAAAATTACCTTCTCCTCAAACTAGCTTAAAGGGAGAACTCCATTTCAAAATATAACAATTAATTATCAAAATAATTTATAAGTCATTATCTACTAGATGGAACCAAAACCTTGACAACAATACTCCATCAGTTCTCATTTCATGCATGCTACCCTAACTTTCTAACCGAAACTCTTCCAACTAATCAAAACTTCATTTCATTTCTACATCAAAATAGTATTAAATATACTTTCCCTTACTTAAAATGCTTATTACTCTAAACAAAGCTTATGGTTTAAAACACGAAGCTTAAACCACAAAAATCCATAATCCAAAATTGAAGGTACCATTATGATCATAAGTGTACAGTATGTCCAGTCGGTCAGGCGGTCATTACTAACCCTCAGGGGACCATCGGTCTCACGGGTAAACGAACAACCACGTGGCATCATTAAAGGACCATCGGTCGAACGAATAACAGATAAAATAGCAGACCATCGGTCAAACGGTTGAATATATAAGTCACGACTTAACCATACTCATACCCATCGGTCCGTCGGTAAAGCATCAGCGATGGACTTCTGACGTTAAGGGTCCATCGGTTCA
>Ga0214542_1000941_pt1 | contig 57292 bp, 37 predicted proteins | sample CNSS1metaG_FD_160096 | JGI IMG/M metagenome (GOLD analysis project Ga0214542, IMG submission 160096) | Root nodule microbial communities from cowpea collected in UCLA plant growth center, Los Angeles, California, USA - CNSS1 | ecosystem: Host-associated > Plants > Roots > Nodule | place: USA...
TATATATTTTTTTTATATATATATATATATATATATATATATATATATATATATATATATATATATATATATATATATATATATTATTGTTGTTCTGGATTGCGTGCACTACAAAAAAAAACTAAAATTACTAACGAAATTTTACCGACGGATATGTTTTAGTTGGTAAATTTAAATTACCGATAAATTTTCATATTTTAATTACCGACGGAAAAATTTGTCGGTAACAAAGATCTCATTTATCAACAGAAAAATTCGACAGTAACAAAGATCTCATTTATCCCGCCAAAATTTGTATTGCGGCGACGACGATGATAGGGACGAGATGATGAAGAAGAAGAAGACGAAAAAAATGAAAGAGGGAGAAGAAAGAAGATGAACAATGCACGTTATTTACTGACAGATTTTTTGATAATTATCGACGAAATTTTTCATCGGTAATTACTGACAGATTTTTCATCGGTATTTATCGACGAATTTTCCATTAGTAACTACCGATGAATTTTTCTGTCGATAATTATCGACAGATTTATTGACAAATTTTTCCATCAGTAATTACCAATGGAACATGATTTATGTCGGTAAAATTTTATCGATAAGAGTTTTGCTGACAGATTTTTGACCGTCGATAATTCTGATTTAGTGACAGATTTTGACCATTACCAACAGATTTTGACCATCGCTAATATCAATTTTTCTGGTAGTGGTGTGGGGTTAGTAGGTTCATTAGAACTTGTTATGGAGTGCCAAAAACCAGTAGCATTAAAGCTACTGGAGTGGCGCCTAGCGGCTTACCCCGTGCCCTAGGCGATAATAGTGCAGGTAAGCTTTGGGAGAAACACAACGCCAAGCGGTCTGCGGTAGAATGTCATCTGGCGGTGCTTAGGCAGCGCCAAGCGATAGCGTGGATGGTAGTGTGTTCTTTTGGCTTGCGTTTTGTGTGTTTATGAGGTTGGACTTGGACTAGGAGATACTTGACAGTGTCATGAGCGGGTATCTTTGTGATTGGTAATGAACGCGTGATGAATATGAGCGAGGATGTTCGAATTAATGATGCTCTCGTGTGAGGATACGAGCGGGGAGGTTCATATGTTCCATGCTCACACTTAAGAGTTGCTACGAGCGTGGATGTTCGTAGTTGTTGGACCACATGTGTTGGACTACAGGCGGGAAGGTCCATAGAGTTGGACTAGGAGCATGGAGGTTCGTAGAGGCAGGACCACGAGCGGGAAAATTCGTGGAAGCATGTATATCCTAGGTCCATGGTCAAGTATTGGTATGGTGTGTTTGAAATAGTAGTTGCAGTTGCATAATTAGACTTAGAGTTTTACACAACTTGAGGCTTGTTCTTTAGATGTGCGTGGTCTACGAGACTTTGGGTGATACCTTAAAGATGGGCTATGTTGTGACATTCCTTGAGTTGTGGCTCGGAATGGTATCCCTTGAGTTGTGGCTCGGGATAAAGGGTAAACACGTGACATTCCTTGAGTTGTGGCTTACAATGACATCCCTTGAGTTGCCAGTGTGAGTGTACGAGTTGTGGCTCACGCGGATGGGTCAAAGAAGATTGCCCTCTTCGGTGTTAGTCGACGAGTTTGGTAGTTTTGGGACGAATACGAACTATGGTTCGTATTGGGAACTCCACCTGGCGTTACGAAGTGTGATTCGTAGTAGGTTTCCCGCATGTGTTCTATAAATTGTGTCTTGTAGGTGGAGGCAGCAAAGTGTATCTTGAGGTTATCATCTAAAGATGTAGAACATGGATAACATGGTGGGGCCATGTGGTATGGAATCAAAGGATAGAGTTCCTTTGAGGGGTGTATATATATGTGTGTGTGTGTGTGTATATATATATATATATATATATATATATATATATATATATATTTGAATTGTCTATATGTTTATCTGTTAGCTCACCCTATCTGCTTGTTTTATGGATTTTAAACATTTGTAAAAATTTATCTTACCAAACTCGTATTTTGTAATTGACAATTATAGTTGTGAATTTTGGATTATTACAGTATATAAATGAATTAATTTTTTTCGCATTTTGGAAAAAGGAATTATCATAAATGCGATTTTATACTTATTTTCCTATTTTAATTATTTAAATTAGTAATATCCGACCGGTTACAGGGGTCATCCTAAATCAAGTAGAATTAGGACTGAAATGGACATTAGAGAAGGAAGACAATCAAGAAAGTGTTCCTATTGTAGAATAGAAGGGGAATAAAAGGGCACATAAGAAATCATTGTCCTAACAACCCTCGACTTAGATGATCCACATTCAACCACTATATTTATGTTGTAACTTTAATTGTATTCAATAAATTTAACCTTCATTCAATTCAATTGTACATATTTTATTATTACCTTTCAGTGTACCCACGTGATAGTTACTTATTTTACATAAAACAAAGACAAATAAGAAATTTTTTTAAAATACAATAATACATTGGTTTCAAATTTTTTAAATTATTTTAAAATTTTCCTTCATTTTGAATTATTTTTTACAAATTTGCAATGTTTTTCTTAGTACTTCTTTCACATAATTGTATTTTATTAAATATACATATACCCTTTTTTGTACTTCATTATTTCTTTTTTATTTTTTCTTCACTTTTGAATATAATGATAATTTTTTTGTAGTCCATATTCATTCCCTTCATTTTCAAAACAATATTGTTTAATCAAACCATGTTTTGGAATTTATTTGTTTTCAAATTTTTTTTACATTCAATATTACTACAATCTTGCCATATAAAAAAAAATTAAATATACAAATTAAATTAAATTTTGTAACCTTTTAATATACAATTTTTATAAATTACCATAATTAAAAATTAAAAAATTTCAATATTTATACAATAATTATTTTTATTTTGTTTCTTCTATTATAATTTGTACAATTTTATTTGCAAACATCAATTAAAATAAAATAATACTACACAAATTAAAAAAAATAAACTTTTAAAATAATTTAACTTTTGTTTTTCCAAATAACACCTAAAAAAACTTAATACACAATACTAAATCTATTTTTTATTAATTTTTTTAACTCAACAAATTAAAAAAAATGTTCAAATTATATTTACTTTTATATTTTTCCCAAATAACACCTAAAATAACTAAATCTATTTTTAATTCTTTTTTTAAAAACTCTTCCAACCATTTTTTTTTAAAATGAAAAAATAAAATAAAAATCCGTGGAGATCGAATTTGACGAAAATTAAAAAAAAAAAAAGAAATAGCCACACTCTGAGTAGCATACAAAAATCATACTATCTGTATAATTATTATACACAGTATGCTATTTGTGTAAAAAAAAAAGAAAAGAAACAGTGCTATTTGGATAAAAAAATCACCCTATTTTCCACTCCCCACACTTACACACTTTGAAAACCACAAACACTTTCCAAAACCCTAACTTTCTCTTCTTCTCCCTCAATCATGGCTTCAACTTTGGTTCAATCTATTGGCACTCTAAACCAAAACCAACCTACCATTGAATTTGTAATAATGAATTTGTATGAATGATGTTTCAGGGAAAAAAAAAAGTTGGAGACTTATGTATGAAAAAGGAATGGGAGAATAACAATGTGAAGCACCAATGTATCTATACTTGTTAGTAGTTATTATCTACACTATTCACATTCATAAAAGTTTGGCCCGAGTTCACCAATGCATTTATTTTTTTCTGTTATGCTCAGACATAAAACTTTATGGTGCTGTATAGATGCTCAATTATTTTTTTATTTTAGTTATTAAAATTTGTAACTTTTTAATTTGAAAAAAGAATCATTTAATTATTAACCTAATAAAAAAGCCCTTATGTACTTAATTGAGGAGACTAAGAGAACTTGATCGAGTATGTTTCGATTGTTAGGAAGAACAATATATAACATAACATTATTTATTAACCAAATTAAGTACTAATTATCCAGTTACAAGTGATTGAAGAATATTCTTAGTGCTGTGTAAGAACACTTTTAAATTTTAGGTTTAAAAACCAATTGATTTTCAATCTTATTTATTTCATTTTGAGAAATTAAAAATAGTTTTTATTCAAATTTAAGAAATTAAATATAAATAAGCCGAGCATAAATTTGTGCAATGTGAAATCTTTTATTTTTCCTTTTTTGACTTTTTTTAATAATATACGACATAAATATTGTTGTGTTGTTTATTCCTCATTTGAGAAAATTAAATTTAGTGAAGAAATGGTGAAATGGTAAGAGAAAGAAAACTAAAAATTAAAAGTGAAGAAAAATAAAGTAAAAATGAATATTATTTTATTGATGAGAAGAGAAATATATAAAAAGGAAAACAATTATAGAAGTTTGTTTGCTGAAAAAAGACAATATAATTTATTTGTGGGAGAAAAATAATGTAAATATTTTTTAAAGATTACCTAAGTTTAAAAACTATTACTATATTTCATTAATTGTTCTAGTTAAAAGTACTAAAGTTACAGTAAACATTCACCTAAGTTCGTACTCATTTAAGTTCATATCTCATCTAAATCTGTATTTAAAAAGAAAAAATTCTCGGATTAATAATTTTGTGACACTTAAAGTTATTTGATGTTACATTTTGTTATATACATACATATAGAGAGAGTGAAAGAGAAATAGATAGATAAATAGATAGAGAAAGAAAATATATGAATAAAATAAAATAAAATAAGTTTCTCTTGTAAATATCTCATATGTTTACAATCTTTAAAAATTGCCAACACTCATATATGACTATAATATTTCATATTATAATATAACTCATATTTTATAATGTAACATAACTATTAAAATTTTATTAAGTTTGTATCTCAATTAAATCCGTATCAAACTCTTAAAATCAAAATGCAGATTTAAACAAATATTTAGTGTAATTGGCAAAAAATATTTTAGGTAATTTATTTATTTTTTATCTGAGTCTTATTTATTCCTCTAACTTCCCAAATTCCCTTTATCCCTAGGATATACTTCATAAATCTTTCATTTTCTAACATAAAATATTCTTTAATATTTTTTCTTTTTTACTTACCCCTTAGCTTCTGAAGACACTCCTCATTATTAACCTTGTCAATCGCCTTTGGAATTTAGCACAAAAATAAAAAAACGCAGACCCCACTTCTTTTTCTTACAACTTTTCCTTTATTTCATGTATTCCAAACTGCTCCTACTCACTCATTTTCATTTTCTTACAACCTCTTTCCTTTATACCAAACTTAGGGTTAAAGCAACCATTTTTCACTTATTTTCTTTCATTTTTTTCCTTCCCATCAAGCTCTGCAAATGATTTCAGACGCTTGACTTTTGAGGCCAGTTTTGAACAGTCACATAACCGTACCAGACAGAGTACTACGTTGTGGTTAACCTTGTCCAACTAAGCAATTCAGTCAGAGTTTGAAAATTCATGCTACTAATTCTTCTTTCCTACCACCATAATCATGTTCCCATGCCAGCATGTTTTCAGGATCAATCAACTATGAAGGAAAAATTGAGTGGCAAGGGTCTTTTTGTGGGCTCTATGTTGCTGAATACGCAACATGATGCACTGTTCACTCTTAATAACCATTATTTACTATTCAATCTTAGTAGTTGGAAAGTGCATTAGTGGCCTTACAAATTTTGTCTGGCATGTCATACTGTCATAACTTCCTTCAGAGTTGAAATGTTCTGTTCTGCATCAAACTGAGGTTTAATGCATGCTTAACTCATAATGATGGTTACTTTTATCCAAACTTTGAAACGCGTGTGCACGGAAATATGAGAGCATGCATAATCATATAAACTTCAATCTCGTATCATGAGTTGACGGATGATTTTTGGTCAGATATTGTTGTTAGGTTTATAGAGAGAGTTTTATTAGGGACATATAACACTAATGAGATCAGAGTCTAAACACATAAGACATTGACACCACTCTCAACTCAAAACCTTAAGACAATGGATTGATAGGTCTTTATCTTTATATCGTGTTCTCCTTTCTTATTTCTAATCAATATAAGATTTAGACTCAGACTTGAATTCTCAATAATTGTAAGAGGTGTGTCAGTGGCATGTTAAGCTGGTTAAAAATGAAACACACAGAACTTCGATCAATTTTCTTGATGCATTACATGTTTAATTCCAGAAGTGTTGAATAGTGACTAATCGATACTGTATCAAACTATTTTGTATCATTTGCTTCAAAACTCAAGCTATTCTTATATAAGAAGCTTCAACATAATGGTTGAGTTTATTAAAATCTGTATATATAGTTATGTTTTTACTATCAATTGAGAAATATCAGTGACGAAAAAGGAAGGTAAGTAACTATTTCTGTTTAGAAAGTCATGTTGGAAAAAAAATTGTGTTAGATCATAGAATTCGTTGTGAAGAGTTGGTCATACATTACTTAAACACGAATGAAACTGTTTAGTTTCCTTCAATTTTAAAAGCGATGGTGTGCCACATTCACATGAAAAGTAGTAATGCTTATTCTAAGTAATTTTTATGGAGAATATATATTGTCATAAAGCGTGTTGGTAATATCCTCATAAAAAAAAAAATTTAAAATCACACTGCTTATTGAATTGAATCTTCATTAGGATATTAGGATGGGTGATGTTAATGAATATCGTTCTAATATCAAGTTTGTCAAAACAACATTGTTCATATTATGTCATTTGGAATATTGTGTGACTTAAAGTTTATAAAATTTTGTTATAGTTTTGATCTTAAAAGTCAGATTAGAGAATCAAAAGAGGAATGTACATTGAAATTATTCTTTAGTTTCAATTCCCGAGCTATTGGACAAAAATAAATCTTTCGGTCAAAATCTAAAATAACAAGAGTTTGTGTTTGAAATCTTATTTTTGTTTTCACATACAGACAAATGTTCAAATCTCAAATTAAATGAGATAACATCGTTAGTATCAATTACTGCATTTAAAATATTGTCAATTTTAGATATAAAAATTTTATCATGATTTTATCCTTAAATCATTGATTAAAAATTAAAAAAAAAATATTGTATCTAAATTGTTTTTAATTTCGACTCCTAAATTATATAAGATATAAGATTATTGAACATAGTAAAACAAAAATATATATATATATATATATATATATATATATATATATATATATATATATAAGTAAATGGTTAGATTGTTTGGGCATAGTCCTCCAACTTTGCTTAAACGTATCCATTCCAAGAAAATGAACAAATTAGAGCATCAAATGCTTAGTCCCTTTGTTTGTCCCTTTTAACTTGCATTTTGAAAACTGGTAGTGTTCTCTCTAAAGGATTAGGACGTGCTGATTTCTTTTGACAATTTCTCAGAATAATTTCTTTTTAATATAATACTACTACTTGAATAACTTTGCTATTAATCACAAGCTTGTCTTCTGAATCGTAGAAGAAAAACTTGTGTTCAAAAGAGAAGGTGCTTTAGAAAATAATTAAAAAAGTGAATGTGTCAACCTTGGAAGAAACAAGGTGTGGTGTGGGCATGCGATTTTGAACATTTCTCCCACCATCATCACATCGTATTTTAGCCCAACCCAACATGTGATCCATAGTAGATTGGATTGTCATAACTGCCAACTTCTCATCTTCTATCATACTATATTCATAACATTGCCGCCTCTTAATCTAATTCACCACATCGTTTGTCATTTTCTACAAATTTATATATACTATTCTTTTTAGACCGAAAAAAAAAACACTTTAAATTTCTCAAATCGTTTAATCATTCCATGAGATCGTAAGTTTAGAAGCAGCACTGCGTTCAAATTTGAAATAAAGGAAAAAAGTTAAAGTTAAAAGCTTTGCATTTAAAAAAAAAAAAAAAACCAGTAAATGAAGAATCACCAACAAACCCTTTGGATTATTATGGTTGAGTTTCAAATCCGTGATTAATTTGACATTAACATAAGTTAACTTTTTAGCAGTATATTAAGAGTTAATCGTGATTCGTGGATAGAAGAACAGTGTAAGAGATATATATGTGGTGTGTGAAGCTAATTAAGATGGACCCAGAAAGAACAAAAGGAATAAAATCCAGGCTATAAAAAATGAGAAGAAGACGATAAAAAGGGATGAAAAAAAGACAGAAGAACTCTGTGTTAGATCTGGAAGATTATCACCTCTTCACGGACTAAACATTCCTGCAATCAAGTTATTACTATTCAAACACTTTCATACCACATTATATACAAACTGTTATTTTTTGTGATTTCTTTTTAGCTGAATAAGAGACTTGGAACAGAAAAACATCGTATAATTATATGTATGTTATGTTTGGAACAACTTATATATTATATTGGACCACGTTATACAAATTTTTCACTAAAAGAACAGAACCGAACATTGTTTTGTTCTCTTGTTACACATTTTGGATAAAAAAAAAATTCCAATTTTTTAATCTCGTTCGTGTTTTATTTTATTTACATGTTAAAAATAAATTTTACTAAATAATATTTTAAAGGAAAATTAAAAAATGGGGTAATAGACAGAACATGCATCTCCCACCTCCGTTCCTCCGCCGGAGAGGGAATATTCTTCCGTCGCCATCCCTAACGGACAAACCGAAACGTGTTCGTTTCGTGGGCCCCACTTCCCTCTCCCTCCAATTCAATCCATGTGATGTGACCCTCTAACTCTCATCATTCATTTTTCGCTAATTTCTCTCTCCTCTCCTCCGAATCTTCCACGCTGGCATCCACGTGTCTCCCATCCCGCATTCTCGTCCGTTCGATAGCTTACCCTCTCCGGTTATTCTCATCCAACGGTCGCAATGCGCACCAAGAAACAACCTCGCTCTTTCATCTCCCCGATTAAATAACATAGTATCCACGATGCTACTTCGGATTCGTCGCCGAGATTTCCTCTAACATGTTCCTATAACTAAATTGTAGCTGCTAGTTTCTACAACCTCATAATAATAATAATAATAATAATCATTATTAATTAGTCATAATATATACATATACATAATGCATTGCACCAAAACGATGCATTCATGCATGTATAACATTTAGCGACAGTTAATTATTTATTACTGCAAACAAAATAATTGAATTACTGTTACAAAAGAGCATTATAAAACCCCATCAAACGCCGTATTTAATGCTTTTGTTATTACTAGTGTTGCTTCTTACGCCATAGAGCCACTTTTTTTTTTTTTTTTTTTTTTTCTATTATAGCCGCACTATGTGCTCTGTTTGTGTCTAATCAATGATGTTCTGTTCTGACTTGTTTGGTGTTTATGGTTTGGTTCCAATAGGTTATTATTGCTAAGAATCAGAGTGTGTTTTCCTTTGGGGTGGTTTGTGTAGTGTGTTGTGGAATTACATATTCTTCTTCCATCAGCAAAAACGCAGTGACTATTGCAAAGGGTATATGGTATATGGTATATCTTCTTGTGGCCTACGCTGATCCCTTCTTTTTCCTTTCTTCTTTTCCGCTTTTGGGATAATAGAATGAAGGTGCTGTTTGGCTGAGAGGTATAAAGCAAAAGCTCTGAAAGTGGGGCTGTTGGAATTTGCTTTTTAAGTTGAAAAGAACACAAGGGTGGTTGTGGTTGAATTGAAGGTGCAGTAATGGAAGGTGGAGGAGGAAGAGAAAGTTATAATGGGGTGGTGATGACTATGACACGAGACCCGAAGCCAAGGCTAAGATGGACATCAGATCTTCATGATCGCTTTGTGGATGCAGTCACAAAGCTTGGTGGCCCCGATAGTATGTATACTATTTAGATTTCAATTTTGAGAGTTGAAAAGCCCTTTTTTTTTTTCTTCACAAATTCTTCTGTCTGTGTTTTGTATGATGAATTCAGAAAATGTGCATTATGATATGATTCGTGAAAATATTTTCTCAACTTTATCTTTGTTGGTGTTGTTGACACAGAAAAGTTAACTTGAGAGATAAGTTTTTGTTGAAACCGGAGTTCAGAAAGGGTAGAAAAAAGGTGGAGTAACGGGGTGCTTTTAGAAACCACAATTACTTGCTGCACCAAATCAAGAAATTGGTTGGTCACAGAATTATGTATTTTCTAGCAAACGGTTGTTCGTATAATCTGCATGCTGATGTAGGATGAAATTAAAGTAGCATCTGGTGTTTCCCTCCTCTGTACATTTTTGCGGTACAAATCGTTGTGGGAGAATCAAAGGGAAAACGTGTGATGGAAAAATCCAATCACTTTCCTTCAAGCTTTTTGCTCTAGGGGTTTTGCTTGTACAGCTAATGTACTCTGTGGGCTAATCCAATGTTTACTCAATCAATCCTTATCATTCTGAATATTTTATAATCTTCTGGTTTAATAATGCTGGTGAAGGTTTCTGCTCTGTCAGAAAACGACATTAATCTGAAATGGTTTGTTTTTTGTTCAGAGGCGACTCCCAAGTCTGTTCTGAGGTTAATGGGGTTGAAAGGCCTGACACTATATCATTTGAAGAGCCATTTACAGGTAATTAGATTTAACTTGCATATACTAGATTTGATTCATGAGGGTACCGTTTACAAAATGTATGGAGAAGTGAAAATACTGAATTTATATGTGAATGATGTTTGGAATTCACGAAACATCAAAGAATTTTCTTGTTTTCTTATAACCATCATCAAAGAACTACCATTTTGAGTCATAATTTGGCATTGTTATTTGTTTATTTGCAGAAGTATAGACTTGGACAGCAGGCTCGAAAGCAAAACGAGGAACTGAACAAAGAGAACAGTAGTGAGTCTGTTTGAAGTTTTGACAAACACTGAGTATACTATGCAATTCTTTAACCAATTGTTTAGAATAGTTATCAGTCGATTTACCTTACTTAAATAGAGAACATAAAAATCTGGAAATGTTTGATAATAACGTAATAATGTTCTTTCCATGTTTCTGTTTCTTTTTAGGATGTTCGTTTGTAAATTTTAGCAATCGTTCTTCAGGGCCTAACACCACTTACAGAGGTGATAATGAAGGGGGGTATGTTTCAGATCACATGCATAACTATAGTTTTTCTATGAACAAATTCTCATCTAAATTTCTTTTCCCCTTGAGTAAATGCAACTCACTTCTTTCACTTGTTTGATTTCAACTTTTCCTAACTAATCTTCATATCTAAAATAGAGAAACCCCAATAGCAGAAGCACTGAGGCATCAGATTGAAGTTCAAAAGAGATTGGAAGAGCAGCTCGAGGTATTTCTCAGTTTTAACTTGCATAGTTCTAAATGTGGTTTCTAGTTTTTTACTGTTCAACTATAGAAAATGTTGATTCACTTGTTTGTTGGCAATAGGTACAGAAGAAGTTGCAGATGAGAATAGAGGCTCAAGGGAAGTATTTGCAAGCAGTGTTAGAGAAAGCTCAGAGAACCCTTTCCTTGGATGGATCAGGAAGTATTGAAGCATCAAGAGCTCAGTTGACTGAATTCAACTCTGCTTTGTCAAATTTCATGGAAAATATGAACAAAGATAGCAAAGAAAACATAATAGAAGTGACTGACTTTTATAATAAGAACCATGGCTCAGCTTTCCATTATGAGGAAGTAGGGAGAGAACAAAATAGGGATCAAAAGCCCAAGATTGAAGGGGGTTCAATACAGTTTGACTTAAACATTAAGGGTAGCAATGATCTTGTATCTGCAGCTGGGGCTGAAATGGATGTCAATATGATTTCATATAGGGGTTAATTTTTTGAATTTTGATACTTTAAGTTAGTCATTAGATTGAATGATATATATACCCCTTTCCCTAGATATTGTCAATAATTTTCTCCCTCCCTTTTATCAGTTAAGGTTGCATTTCAAAACAGCTTTTTATCTCTTCCATTTCTAGAGCTAAGCTAAGTCCTTATTACCAATTTTCCACTAGACAAAAAATTCGATACAAATTCCCAAGTGCTTTTAGTATAACATTCCTGTAGAATTGAATTTTTTTTCCCTCTTTTCACTCCCTAGCTCAAAGGCTTGCAAGTGGAACATCAACAAGAATCGGGGTGATCATAATTTTCTTGTATATTCGGGAATTCAGATGAAAAATAAAATTTCACAATTACAGCAGACATGATTAAAAACCATTCAACAGAAAAAAATAGAACCTCTTCTTATCATAACAACTCCAAATTTTTTGGTTGGTTCTAACTTGTACTTTTTCATGCCTATAATCTCATCACACATACACTTTAAGGTATTCATCCATGCGAGTGTAGTTCACCTCTGGATAAAGTGCTGAAGCTTCTTCTCCACCTTCTCCTATTTCAAAGTTTGTCAAACACCCTTCATAGAAAACATGGTAGAAATGCCCCAACCCCACTTGGGCTGCATAGTCCAACCCTGGAATCCACATTAACCAAAGTCATTTTTTGCTGAAAGAAACGAAGTACTACAAAAAGTTTAGTTCTTTCTCTTCCGGGTGTACTGTTACCTTTCATGGAAGCAAGAAAATCTTGTTCATTTATGCTGGACTTCTCTAGTTGCTTCCCTGTGAGCTTCTCCCACTTCTCAATTAGCTGTCTTTGACTGAGAATGTTTTCTGGTGGTCTTAGGTACACAGTCTTGTTCAGTGTTCGAGGATCATCAATTGTCTTGATTGTGTATGTTGCAACATCATCTTCATCCATGAAAACAGCTGCATTGTGAATATTCATTAGTATAATGTGTCTTAGTTTCTTAAACTATGAATAAGTTTCACACACTATGACAGCAAGAGTGTGCACAATAACACATATAATGAAAACAAATAAAAGCATTGTAGATTTAGTATTTTACTAAAACTTTGTGTACCTTTGGCATTGCCATCACCATAGAGAATGACCTTGTCTCGTGGAGGGAGGAGGGTCCCCATTTGAGACAGGTTACCAACGAAGTAGCCAGCGAAGCAGTTAGCAGAGATGTAAGTGAAAGGGATGTTGGCATCTTCAATTGCTTTCCTTACAGTCATTTTCTCATCGAATGTCACTCTTCCTGGTTCAAGTGCATGCCCCATAAGTGCAGGGTCCATGCCAAATTCTGAAGGCAGAAAACGCTAAACAACAAACAAATTTTATATTGATTACAAAAGTGCGATTCAAATTCAATAACTATCTTAAAAGAAATAATAAAGTAAGAGTTCTTACTGTCACAGGACAGTCATTAATAAAATGTGTTATTCAACTTATCTAAAGTTTTATATATGAATGATTGAGATTACATTAAATGATTCACCGGTTCTACTCAAAGGTAAAAATGAAAATGTACTATAATCATAAAACTTAAGCCAAAAGTGAATAAAATTTTCATAAAACTTTGAAATTATCTATGTACTATTTCTATTGTCAGTTGTCGGCCATATTATATATGTTAATGAACTGGGTCCAATGCAAACCAGCACAATAATTACATCCACCAACTAGCATACACTAATCACACTTTTGTCTTTATTATTAACCATGTTTTGTCATGGTTTCACTTAGATTTAATTGGTATTAGGTCTCGTTAATATTGGATCTTCCAAGTTAAGCCATTCTGAAAGACTCATTAAGTTCTATATAATTTGCTGCTATTTACAGCACACCTGGTGCCGAATTTGGCATCATATAATTGATTTGTCTTTAATGCTTGAAGGCTACAAAACACTGATTTGAAAAAGATGGCGTGCCTTAACGTTCTATGACTCTATCAGCAGCAAGATTGACTTGAACACTTCTTTAACATATTCTTTTATTCCTTGAAATTTATTGAAAACTATAGATCTCATCGAATCTTCTTGTCTAACTATGCTATCTTTGCTTAAGTAGTTTTAATAAACTTACAGAAAGAGTATACTATAACATGATCCATGAGAAACGAAAAATGCATACCTTGACATTTCCTGCAACTTTGATGGCCTCAACAAGTTGAAGCTGCAACAACAAGTTGTGAGAGCGAAAATGAACCCCAGACATGGTGCAAATGACAACATCGACAAGTTTCACAGCATCCACCAAACTCTGGTGATCAGAAAAAGAAGCCTCCACAAGATGAGCACCTTGCTTCTTGAATGAAAGCAGCATCTGCAACTTCTCAATATCTAACCCTAACTCTGGACGTTGAAGAACATAGGTTTCATGCCCTTGTTCTAGACTTGCCTTCACTATCCTCCTTCCCACATACCCAGTTCCCCCCACAACAAGAACCTTGCTCTTTCCCATTGCCTCTCCTTAATTTTCACGAAATGCACCAGACAATGCCAACTATATATAAAAAGGGCTATTATTGGTTGACAAAGTTTTTTAACAAAGTTTTTGACAAACTTTCTTATTTTGGTAAAATAGTATTATTTTATTATTTTATTTTAATTAAAAAATAAAAATTTAAGTTTGTTAATTCCATTTTTAGATACTTTGTTAACTTTGTCAAAAAAAGGTTTGTCAATAGGTAATTTTCCATATAAAAACTTGTGAAAGACTCAATCTTTACTTCCACGTTTCATGTTTCTGCATATTTATATGTTTCTTCCCACTACTTTTATAGTTCTACCAAGAAAGGAACCAATATCTAGAAAAAGGTGTAGTTCAAGTTAATCTCTCTAAAGTAAAAAAGGATATTAGTGCCCATTTTAAATAATATAGCAAAAACATTGAAATCACAAATTTCTCTAAGATATGGGTTTTGTTATCATTTTAGTTCATTAAGAAAATTATTTTGCCCATATGATTCCTTAGCCACTGACTTTTATTCATGTATCTTTTCAATTTATTGCAGCACAACTCTAATATTTTTTTACACATGGTATAGTGTCAGTAGGTGAGCGGTTCATGCAATTATTTAATTGATGAAGTATTTTAAAAAGGAAAAACTGGAATGATGACATAATGCATTTTTCAAAGATTAAAAATGATATCCTAGACATCAAAACCAGAACAAATCCCTCCACAGAAGAAAATTTGCGACAAATCTGGGAAAAAAGTCAAAGAAAAAATAATATAGCATCATACCAATCTAACAAAGACATCATGAACTTTAAAAGTCTTATAAGACATGCAAACAAGGTTCATTGCACAATTTAAAAGTTTGTCGCACAATTTCTGTCATTAAATAATGTTTCAGATAAATTCCTATGAAATATTTGAAGTTTAGCTATCCATTTGAAAAGGGTGTTATTTTTAATGATTATTGTGCTCAAAACTATATTTCCAAAATACTTAGGAAAACATTAGTATTTGATCACATTAATGTAGTAATAAATGCAGTGATAATGAAGTAATTCAAATCTTATTGATTAATGGAAACAACAACTTTGGGTGTCAATTTTTTATTCGTACTTTATGATAGATTTGACACCCATCATTTCTTGCCTTTTGGGTGTTGGGTAGTGATTACTTTTGTTTGGTGATTTTGTTCTTTCATCTCTTCTTGAATAAGAACCATTTTGAATTTCAGATTTTAGATTTGTGGAATTTGAGTTGGTAGCATTTGAAAAATGAAGAGAAGGAAAAACTTCAGAAATAGGGTTGTTGGTTGTTGACCAACTATGCATGTGGAAAAACTTTGGCCTATATAGCAGTTGAGTCATTTACATTTTCTTCAAATGAGTGTTATCATCTTAACAAAATCATTTTTATGACATCATTTTGTTATCTTTCAATTGGTTGTTATTGTCTTAACAATTCATCTAATAATTTCTTTTGTATTTTTTAAATTATTAACAAAATACAATCACATATTTACCTGGAATAAAAAATATATTTATAACTTAAAAACATATATAGTTTGTTCAGCAGAAAGAAATTTAATTGAAGAGAAAAATTATTATTATTATTATTATTATTATTATTATTGTGATGATGATAGTGGTTCTATTAACTTGATTTATTTAATCAATTTTTCATACTCATAGCAATTGCATCACATGCACAACACTTTCTTCTTGAAAAGAACATTTGTTGCCATCTTATGAAGCATTGCCCATTCAAAGGCTTTAAGATTCAGATTTTTTTTCATCAACCGGTTGTTTTTCATTTTTTTCCCATGTTTTTTTCAAATAACATATTGTTGCTTTTATTTACAAACATAGCATTCATTGCTATTTATGTACGAATTAGATTTCCAATTGTGTGTATTTTTTATAATTATTTTTTTCTACTAAAAAACCTTTTTCTTTTTTTTAAATGAAAAAATAAAAATAAAAATCTGGTTTGAAACTTAATTTATTGGAAATTAAATTTAAACTGAATTTTGTTAGAGATTCGGAGAATGTCAAATTATCGTTAGGTGGATATAAATTTATCTCATAAATAAATATTGTAAAGATGACTTTGTTTTAAAATTCACTTTTTAAAATAATATCATATTTATCTTAAATCTATTAATTATTTATTAGATATCATATCACACATTATTAAACTTTTATTGAATAATCATTAATATTTAATCTCATACTTAAAAATAAAAATACATGTTTTGATATAAATAAAACATGGGGAGTAAAATTCTTAAAAGATTCCATGAATAGGTTTTTGGGTTGAAAATATAAGCAACTCACCAATTCCATTGTTTTATGTGACTTAAAAACTATTAATGTCAACTAAATTGAAAAAGTTGTTGGAGTGGTTCGTTGAAGATAGTTGTATTTTACACCTCAGATTATAAGATTATTTAACTTCCAATTTTACCTAATCTAAGGTATTTTTACCTGCACCTCCATATTTTCAATAGAATGAGTCTTTAGAAAAATATTTTCATATTCAAAAATACTTACTAATTTCGAAAAAAAAATTTATATTTTTGAAATATCCAATTAGAATATAAAAGAATTCCAAAAGAAGTGTTATGGAAGTCATTTTATGATCTGAAAATATGTTTCCATTTATTCAAAATTAACTATCCCGGAAGGTATTTCTAGATCTAAAACATCCACTCCATCCAATTTAAAATGCAGAAATTTTTTAAAACAAGTGTTTCAAAATATATTTTTAGATATCAAAATGACTTTCAAAACACCTATTTCAATGGAGGGTGTTTAAATAAGTTAAAATCGTCTATTGAAATTATATAAATTTAAAATAATAGAAAATATAATAAATTTAATTTGAAATTGTTCGTTATAATTAAAAAATATTAAAATTGGAAAGACGAAATTAAAATAAAAAAATTGTATTAATAATTTTTAATTACATTTTTAAAAATAATAATGTGTATATTATTAATAGAAGTGTTTGTAACATTATAATTATAACAATAATTAAATTGTATTATTAGGATTCTTACAAAATGATATTATTATTATTATTATTAATTTGTTTATTATTGATATTATCATTGTTATGGTTATAGTTATTGTTATGAATATTGAATTTTTTTTGTTAATGTGAGATTCATTAATATTAATTATAATGATTACCAACTGAGATGAATATTACCTTTTGAAGATCTTAAAAAAGTTTACTGAAGTGGCCACCCACTATCTCAAAGAATAGGAAAATAAATGTTTTTAGTTATTTTTTTCATTAAGGATATAACATCAGATCGAAAACATGGGATGCAAGAAGAACGCGACCATGTAAACTGTTTCTTAAAAAACCTTTTTTTAGTCTCCCAGAAAATCGGCCTGTCCAATTTATCACTAAAACTATATTTATACCAAAAATATTATTTAATTCCTGTATATATTTATTATAAAATATCATGTTTGTTGCTGAAATTATTTTTCCAGTTTCTTTCTACCGTTTTTGTAAAGCAAGGGACTTTGGAAAAAATAATTTTAGTTTTTTAATAAAAGTGAAAAAACGATAGAAAAGTCAAATCGATAATATACCCTATCAGCTCCATCTTCATGTTAACCTGATCTTTTTAATGTTTATTTTTAATAATTTTATGATAATTTTTAGAAACTAATTAGATAAAATCATTTTTATTATATGAAATTCAAAGAAGATGATTAAAAAACGTTAACTAATTAAGTGGAGAGAGTGATATGATGAGTCCCAAGAATTTTAAGAATATTTTTTTTTAAATAATACAAATGGTTAATAAATTTATCACTGTAATTAAATTACTTCATTTTTTAATATGTGAATTATTATAAATGCGTCCTATGTTTAAGAATGAATGTCTTATCCAACACATGTTATTATAAATGGTTTTTTGTCGATAACATATAGTAATAGAGTCACATAAAGATTAGTTTATTACAAATAATCAACAAATAACATTTAGAATATGCTTATCACTTTATTTTAGTGTGAAATTTTCACCTATATTTCTTACTATCAACTTTAGTTTTGTCTTGTAGTTCAAAAAACTCAATAAGTAGTTTTTTTTATATAAAAATAAATAAGTAGATTCCAATAAAAACATAAGATGTAGATATGATAGTTGATGAAAACAAGAGATATAATATCAATAAAACATGAGTTCAATTTACATGAGAGATTTACATCGCTTCTATTATAAAATCTTAAGATAATAAATTTATGAACTCGTATCATATAATGTGTTTAACTTTTTCATCTCTATCTAATGTAGGACTTAGACTCACATATAATTCTTAATAATGTGTAATGTGATTAATTCTAATATTATTGATGGATTTTTGAAAAAGATTCACTAAAATATACAATAATAATAAAATATAAGTTTGATTCATATAAATATTGACACTACATCTAATCTTAAAGGACAATAAATTTATAGTTATTCTTCCTTATATATTATTCAATTCTCTCAAATTTTTTCACTCCATATATAATTTAGACTAAGACTCTTGTAATAAAAAGATTGAAAGATGAGGAATTTATCATCTTTAACTTCTCCCTGTGCAATCTTTTCGAACAATGCTAGAGTACAAAATTTTAATTCACTTATGTACGAAAATGTGTAATCTCACCTACTTTGATGTTACTTGACACATTATGTCTTCTACCTTTTACCATAGGTGAAGTAAATAGGACATTTGAAATTAAAACATGAGACCGATTTCGGAGTGGTGGGGACTAAAAACAACTTTTTAAAAACTTAAAAACAAAATTTAAATATATTAAAAAATCCTTTTATTTACTTATTTATTTATTATTTATACTTGTGCATATTCCATCCAAAATGGAAGGTATGTTGAGAAAGCCACTTCTAGTGCTATTCTAGAGGTTGAAATGTTCAAACAATCGACTTTTCCTCTAAGCAAAAGCAAACACTTCATTTGTATTTCTCTCAAGCTTTGCTAAACATAGCATTTCAAGCCTTCAAGCTATGTAAAATTCAATACCAAAATAGAAGCCACAATATATTATTATGTTTAAGCTATAGCAGGTTCAATATATTATCATACAAGGTTCATCATACAACAATACTCTAACAAGAAAGAACAGAGAAAAATGGAAAAGAGCAAAGTTCTTATTGTCGGTGGAACTGGCTACATAGGGAAAAGGATGGTGAAGGCAAGTTTAGCTGAAGGACACCAAACATTTGTTCTTCACAGGCCAGAGATTGGTGTTGACATTGAGAAAGTTCAGCTTCTCTTGTCATTCAAGGAACAAGGGGCAAGACTTGTGTCAGGTTCCTTTAATGATCATCAGAGCCTGGTGAATGCTGTGAAACTGGTTGATGTTGTCATTTGTGCCATATCTGGTGTTCATATCCGCAGCCACCAAATTCTCCTCCAACTTAAACTTGTTGATGCAATAAAAGAAGCTGGAAATGTCAAGGTAATTAATCTGCATGTAGTAAAGTCTCATCATATCATATCATGTATGATTCTTGTAATCAAATGACATTGGTTACATGATTATTCAGCATAAATGCATTGGAAATCCAAGTACAAATTTAAGCACCACGTTAAGTAAAGATTTATAAATTTAATATCTTAAGATTGAGTCAGAGGACTGTCAATTATAATTTCCTTAAAAGATCTATAACTGATATCAGAGTTATCATTTCTGTCTCTCCTGGAAAGATGCATCATAGTGTTATAAGTTAAACTCTAGATGACACACAAAGCCAATCTATAAATAATTGACTCAATGTTACACTTTAGCTTGTGACACTTTAAAATTGATGTTCTGTTCTGTACCATGCAGAGATTTTTGCCTTCAGAGTTTGGGACTGATCCTGCAAGAATGGGACATGCATTGGAGCCAGGAAGAGTAACATTTGATGACAAAATGGTTATAAGAAAAGCTATTGAAGAGGCTGGAATACCATTCACCTATATTTCTGCTAATTGTTTTGCTGGTTACTTTCTTGGTGGGTTGTGTCAGCCTGGCATTATAATGCCCCCAAGGGATTCTGTGGTCTTGTATGGAGATGGAAACGTAAAGGGTAAAACACTAGCTTTGTACTTTCCAAGTTTATCTTTCTGTCCAAATGTTTTGTGACTCTTCTGAGCTCTTGAAATTGTTTCAAACAATTTATGTGCATGTTTTGTCTGAAATATGTGTACATTGAATTTGGCAGCGATCTATGTGGAAGAATATGATATAGCCATGTACACTATCAAAAGCATAGATGACCCCAGAACTCTAAACAAAACAGTTTACATTAGGCCACCAGAAAACATACTGTCCCAGAGAGAAGTTGTTCAAATTTGGGAGAAACTGATTGGGAAAGAGTTGCAGAAATCTTCAATTTCTGCAGAACAGCTTTTGAGTTCCATGGAAGGTGAGATCAACATCATTGATCAGCAATAGTATCTGAAATATGCAGAGTCATTTATTATTTGTTAGAAATCTCATCTCATAACGATTTATATACAAGTGCAAACCTTACCTTCCAAGCTGGTTTTGTGAAATTCAGTTAGGTTTGAGCATTATTTACCCAGAACATTTTTTACTCATGCAATTTTCTTTTACTTTCCCTTTTACAGGACAACCTTATGAACAGCAAGTAGGAATTGTACATTACTACCATGTTTGCTTTGAAGGCTGTCTCACAAATTTTGAGATTGGAGAAGAAGGGCTTGAAGCTTGTGAATTGTATCCTGAAGTAAAGTACACCACTGTTGAAGACTACATGAAACGCTATGTATAGAAGCTTGTATTTGCTTTGGAATAAAGAAAATGAAAACTGTGTTTGTGCAAGTGTAAATAAGAAAACAAAATGGCAATGCATATAGCAATTTGTGATCATATAATTACTGTTTTACTTCCATGGAATATTTTTATCAATTATATTTTTTGTATTTATAAATTTCTAATTTAAGATCTCTTAAGAGTTGAAACTCAATTTCTAATAATTATGTCTTTAAACAAACACTAGAACTATCTCTTCTCTTATGAAAAAAATCAATACTATCGGTACATCTTTGTAGATAGCACACATCATAAAAATAATTATGTTTTAAGTTATTTTGTTATGAACAATAATTTCTTTTCAGTATTTAATGTCTTTATATATTTAAAGTTTAAGTTTTAGTAAATTAATATAACTTTATGTAGTCGATCATCACACTTGATGATGCCGACTATTTAATTTATTTTAACATTTAATGCATTGATTATATCTATCAAAATTTCATAAAATGGTAATATAGTTTTATGTTTACAGAAAAAAAATGAATATATATGTTAAGACAAGAAGAAGAGACAAAGAAAGAGGAAAATAGAGTTCAAATTAAAATATATTTTTTTTTTTTGTAATATATCATGATTAATATATTTTGAAGGTTCTTCGTAATAATAACATAAAAATTCAACGGAAAAAGTTAAATTTGAAAAAGACATCTCATTTCAAATCATTTATATGATTCCAATAAACTAAAAATATATATTTTCTAATTTAAGTGTAGGGTTTAGAATTTAAGATATAGGATATTGTGAAGTGAGTTGTCACTTAATATTACACATTAATAAAACTAATTGTCTTAGTTAATCTCTACTTAATTACTTTTATTGTTTTGAGTTTCTCATTACAACTACAAGATACATAAGTTTTTTCTTCCTTTTATTGACTGCAATTCTGATAGCTTCAACCTGTAAACTGAGATAAAATTTATTTATGTTGAAAAACAACATTATCAATGTCTTCTATACAGAGACTTGAAGCTATTTTAGTAAAAAAAAATTAAAGTAGCATATAAAGATTGATGGAGTATGAATAAAACATGGAATAATTCACAAAATTGAGTTATGTTATGAATATTCTACTTGTTGGCATCTCTCTTTTGCATGAGAGGTTCAGGTTGAAAATGGTTTTATCCAGTTCCATGATTCTCTCTAATTCTCCCTTTGCATCCCCTTCTCTTCCAACTTCAACGGTAAGATATAATTCAACAACCCTTTCACCCAATTGCCACAAAATTTACAACAACAGAAAGTTTAATTTGCTTAAAATTTTTCTCTAAAATTCCCTACCACTGTCTTGTACCCAATTGCTTTTCTGAATCTATAGAGTGCCAAGTTGGAAACTTTTTCCCTGAAAAATGATGGGGTCATCAGAGTTAGAGGAGTTCATGCTTCTTCAGTGGCACCCAGAAACCGAAAATTATCAACATGTTCTGCATCGAGAGATGGAAATGCCTCTGTTGAAACTGATGCGCCTTTCCCTGCTGATTACTCTGAGCTTCTGGAACAAGTAGGCATTTCATGGTTCTCCATTTGCATCAGTTTTTTGTTCGTAGCTACATTAAACTTTGATATTGATGAACCAATGTTCTGGTGATTTGGTTAATTGACTATATTTTTATGCAATAGTGTATTGCGCAACAGTGTAAGTAAGATTCACTGAACCAACAAATTTAGAAAAATAAAAAGGTGGGACTTAGAGTACTTTGTTCTGTAGACTCAGATACAGTTGCTAATTGAGTATTGATGATTAAAATCGGTGCTTTGTTGTTGAATCAACAAACAGGCAAAAGTAGCTGTGAATTTGGCTATGAAAGATAACAGACAGCTAATGGTGAGTAACTTTTTATAGTAATTTTATTAGGAATCAAGAACAAAAGTTACAACATAGATAAATTGAGGATCTGATTTATTATTATAAAGTTTGTAATGAAAGAATCTTGTACAGGAGATTGAGTTTCCCACAGCTGGACTCGGGTCTGTGCCAGGTTCTGCATACTTCAGTTTCATATTTTTGGTTGGAGTCATGTTTTGTTGTTGTTTTAATCAATATGCAAACTGATTCATCTCACTCAGTACATCACAGGTGATGGGGAAGGTGGAATTGAAATGACTGAGAGCATGCAATTGATTCGGGAATTTTGTGACCGCTTAATTATTCCAGAGAAAGTCACACGAACAAGAATAGTAATCTTCTTGGTTTAAGGAATTGTTCTTCTTTGTGCTCCTGCCATGTGTTTCTGGATGAAAATTTAAAATCCTTCCTTATGTAAAAAATGGTTCTGTTCTCCTTGCATTTCTTTCACTTAACTTGGAAGTTGATTTTGGTTAAAAGAATAGTGTTTTTAATAATGCTATACAACCAAGCTTACATTTAGTTTCAAGTCTCTTGCTCTATGAATTTCAATCACGATCGATACACCCAGTTGCCATGATTTCATTCCATGGGGGATTATGGGTAGTTTGATTGGCCCAAGTAGTTCGAATTTTCTTGCTTATATGCTGTCTCCCCTTTCTTCATACGTGTTTGTCTACAAAAGTTTGTGTTGTTTTGTAGAGATGGTTGTGTGAAAGTTTTTAGTGTCAATATTCAGTTTCCTCACTTCCAAATGAAATTGATGCATAAACTTGTAATGATCAGTTTTTCCCAGAGGCTAATGAAGTTGACTTTGCTAGACAATCAGTGTTTAGTGGATCTTCTTTAAAGTTGGACTATTTGACCAAACCTTCATTTTTTGAAGATTTTGGTTTTGTTGAGAAAGTGAAAATGTCAGACAGAGTGAAGACAGAAGATGAACTTTTCTTGGTTGCATATCCATATTTTAATGTCAATGGTAGATCCAAATGTCCTTTGTTGTTGTTTATATGAACAATGTGAGTTTTCTGATCAGAGTTCTTTGTATTTCAGAGATACTTGTTGTGGAAGAACTTTATAAAGAGGCAGTCTTGAACACAGAACGAAAACTGATTGTTTTCAATGGAGAACTTGATCGCATAAGATCTGGATGTATCCTTTGCCATATTCTACTGCTTTTTAATATGCATCTTTCAAAACTATTTGTATCAAAGATGTGATTTTGAGAAATCAACTTCTATAATCTTAGAAATTCTTTAGTGTTCTTGGCTTTTTCAGATAATATTTTATCCTTGATTTGATGAAGATTATCCACCATTCTTCTACCCAAAGCTTGGTGCACTCACGAAGACCTTTCTACCTATGATGGAAACTGTGTATTACATTCACAACTTCAAGGGCCGCAATGGAGGAACACTTTTTAGGTCCGCTAGCTAAATTAACTTCAATTGGTCCAATAAGTTGGAAGACCATACCTAGTATTGTGGTAATCTGAGAAATATTGGATATATTGCTTGCAGATAAAATGGAATTTCTATCAGTAGCTAGACTTTGGTTTAATAACTGCACAAGTGCTTCTAATTATGAAACTTATTTTTTTCTCTTTGGGTGCATGTTGAGTTCATATTTTACTGAATTTTTTTGATAATATTTTTGTTGAGTATTAAAAATACACCGGTGTATTTTAAAAATACAGTAGAGAAACGGTAAAAAAAACTGAACAGATAATCCAAATTTGTGCATGTTCCACTTATATGTTGTGTGTTTATTACATTTTCCTCAGGAGTTATCCAGGACCCTGGAAAGTCCTGAGAAGAGTGGGGCCCAGGAAATATGTTTGTCTACATCAGCAGGATAGCATGCCATCCCTCAAGGAAGTTGCTCTTGAGATTCTTCCATCTGCATAATATATCAGGAGACAGTAATAGTAAGCAATTTTAGTTTCCTACTCAACATATAACTTAGTGCATTCACTATGGTGTCTTTTTTGGAGCTACAATATTGTTTTAATGTATATATGCCTTATAGACAAGAAACTACATTGGCATTAACTCAACAGTGCACATTCCTACTTGATCTGAATCTCTTTCTTCTTGATACATCATAACATCAATCTCTTTTATCTACCACTTGGTGTCAATGAACTTTTTTTCTTAATGTTTATAGAACTAGTCTCCTACCTTTTGGTTTGAGGAAGATTGATGAAAAGAAAATTTGTGGAAGCTAACAAGATTTTTATGTTAACATAATTTATGAAGTTATTTTGTGATGAGCAACAGGGGTTGGTCTCAAGCTGTCTGCAGAAATTTAGAAAGAACTCAGCACTTGCCATTTGATTAACGAAGTATTGAAGTTGGGGATCAAAGAAATGGCGTTTTCTAGCACAAAAGTGGCGTCAATAAGTGGCAATTTGTTACTTGTACGACAGCAGAATGAAAGTTCTTTTTGTTCGTTTTTTACTTATTGCAGTCTCTTATTTAAAATAACAAGAAAATAATTCAGAAGGCATTTCTCTTCCAATGCAAAGCTCTTACAAGAATACACGTTCCTTCATTCACAATTAACATTTGACATTACCTAACAGTCAAATGAAATATGTTTATGTTTTGTAACAAATAAATTCATACCAGCAAGTAAAAAAACTTGACTCATCATCACTACATTCCATTCATCAGGCTTAGCTTTGACCTTCAGTTATAGCTTCTTCTTTCTTCTTCCTCTTACTATAAAACCCAATTCTCAGACTTACCCACAACAATGCAACTATACTTGTTCAGTCACAAAACAATGTCTTTTGAAATTTGCATAATACCCTTTTGGGGACAAGGCCATCTTTTTCCCTGCATCGAGCTATGTAACCGTTTAACATCAAGAAACGTTAACATCACCCTCATCATCCCTTCCACCATTAACACTTCTCTTCCCTCTTCCCTCCTTCAACACCCTCTCATTCGAATCGCCCAGTTCCCACCTCCACCGCCATCCGACGACAACCTAGCGCCGGAGCTCGAACGCATCCTCGCCAACAACCCCACCCGACCCGTTTGCGCCATCGTTGACATCATGATGACCTCCTGCTCCACCCCAGTTTTTACCAAATTCCATATCCCCATGGTAGCCTTCTTCACCTCCGCCGCCTGCTCCGCCGCCATGGAACTCGCCACCTGGAAAGCTCAACCTTTAAACCTCGAACCCGGAGAGACCCGTTTACTCCCCGGATTGCCCGAAAACATGGCAATTACGCATTCGGACCTTAAACCACGACCTCATCATCCTCATCCTCCGCCGATGGTCGGTGCATCGCTGCATTGCGGAGGAGCAACCAGGTTTCCTCCGCCTCCAGGGAAGGGACCACCGCACCACGGCGGAGGATTCGGGTTTCCTCCGCCGCCGGGGAAGGGACCACCTAAACTGGGGGGGCCGCCACCGTGGCTGGATGATGTTCGAGAAAGCAGCGCGGTGATCATCAACACGTGTGATGATCTGGAGCGTCCATTTATTAAATACATAACAAATCATATTGAAAAGCCGGTGTGGGGCGTTGGACCGCTTTTACCAGAGCAGTATTGGAACTCGACCGCTTCACCTCTCTTAGACCGTGACGTCCGGGCGAACCGCCGGTTCAGCGTCACCGAAGAAGATGTGACCAATTGGTTAGATTCAAAGCCACGTGGGTCGGTTCTGTATGTGTCGTTTGGTACAGAGGTGGGTCCCACCTCCGAGGAGAACGAAGAACTCGGTAAAGCCCTGGAGTCATGTGAAGAACCATTCATTCGGGTGATTCAAGAGGGTTCAAGTAGTGAAGAAGGGTATTTTGGGAATAGGGGTATGATAATACGTGGGTGGGCACCACAGTTGTTGATACTGAGTCATCCTTCAACGGGTGGGTTTTTGTCTCATTGTGGATGGAACTCGACGGTGGAGGGTGTTGCACGTGGGGTTCCGTTCATGGCGTGGCCCATTAGAGGTGACCAATACCATGATGCTAAGTTGGTGGTGTCTCATCTTAAGGTGGGTTACATGGTGAGTGATGATATGTCGGAGAAGATAACCAAAGATCATATTGTTAGGGGAATAGAGAAGTTGATGGGCGACAAAGAGATGAAAAGGAATGCTGAGATTCTAAGTGCCAAGTTTCAGCACGGGTTTCCTGGAAGTTCGGTTCAGACTTTAGATGATTTTATTCACCATATCAAGCATTGATGCCTCCGTTGCTACCCCAATATGTCCTCTCTAGTGAATCGAAGAACTGACTCTGAGATTTAAATAATGAAAAGTGATGATGTTCTTTTCCGAAATAAATGTTATGTTTTGAACAGAGAATGTTACTGTGCAGATACTGGCGACAAATTAAAGTGCAAATAAATGGATAAGGAAAATAAGAAATAAATAAGATTCAACCAATATAGATTAAGAAAGTTTAATTTCATAAACATTACAAAAATAAAACTCTATTCCAGATATATCATGATTAAAATAGATTTTCAAATAAATATTCTTCAACAAAAAACCCTATAAAAAGAAAATATATACTATATATTATCACGTGTATCGTAGATTAACCATTCATAATACATTTAACAATCAATTTTTAATGAGAAAATAATTCGTTGGGTACCTCAATATTGTAATGCAAGAATGTTAACAAATATTTTCAGATAGGATGTCAGATACGTCAATGATATCTTTTTAAGGAATTAGAGAGAGCTTATTTTAATAATAAGCGTTGGTTCCGCTATTCAGGATTCTGTGTCTAGTATAGTATTGTTTATGTTCCTTTATATAAAATAACATAAAAGATATGAGTGCATTTTTTTTTCTCTAAATTGATTGACGGATTTAATTTCAAAGATTGGTGTTCTTCCAATACACTCGATGTAACCATAATTTAGGGTTCATAACAGTTTCCGGTTTAATAGAACTATAAGATATGGCTCGGAGAAAAAGTAAATATATGGCAAGTCAAATATATAAAAGGGATGGAGTGCTATACTCTAGATTCTTAGCCACTTCATGTGGTTAATAGAAACAATATACAGTTATACAACTCTCTTCTCTACACAATAATGCAGATAAAGGAGCACTTCACATGGGTGGTCCAAATAAGGATCTGGTCACCAATAACTGCTTCAGCCTAATTTGCTCCAAACCTTGGGTGGAGGCAGATACAACCAGGGCATGACAATTGTTAGATGCTACACATATTACAGCCAGCCCCCAGCACGTTACTAAACAGGATGAAAATAGAGAAACTATTATGAGCATTTCTTCCTGTCATACCAAACATGAATGATGACTATACTTAAGCAACTCTATCAATAACTCTCTGCAGTGTCTTTTTGTTTTGGAGAGACCAAATTATCTTTATAGTTTATTTCGTATGCCTAACTTTTTAACTTCTAATTTTATCAGCAAGACTGACTGATGATAGAGAAAAAAATCAATGGCCAAGGGAAAAGAGTTATATTACTTTTGCATCAAATGGATCTTGAAAATATAAAAACTCCGCAGCAGTAAATGAGAGTGGAACCAAAACAAACATAAAACTTTAGCCTGATAAATCGCTTCTTCGTCTATGAATCTCAACGCCTAAGTAATCAACAGGACCTTGAACCGCCACATGAGGCTTCCCAACCTTCACTCGAACAGCAAAAATTTCTTTATGATTTGTCAGAGTAGTTATTGCAATTTTTTGGGCCACTGATTCCAGAAGGTTGTGAGGTGACCCTTCAAGAACTTCCTTAGCTACACTGCATACAAATTATCGACATGTTAATAAGATTACAGCTACTAAATTAGCACATTAACCAATATGAAGAGTGCCACTAGAAGTTCATGCAATCAAATGATGAAAGCAGAACAAAGATGTTCAAAATTTGTTGGCCGCTCACTCATATATTGCTGTGTAACTAACTGTATCTGACAAGTGATCAGTTTTGCCAGCAGTTGCGAGATCCATCCAAGCATCTATATCTACCACAAACTTCTGGCCCAGTTTCCTTTCTTCTGGTTTTGCTCCATGAAAACCATAGAATGACAATCCCCTAAGTACGAGTTTGTCTCCACATGCCGGTGCATCAGATTCCATTTCAGCTAAAAATAATCGGCAAATATGCAAATATAAATATAAAGGCATATTTGATTTTAAAAATAAAATTAAATAGACTCCTTAGTTAAACTATCTCATACTGATTCATATAATAAGCAAATAGTAAACCATGTATGTCAAGGCAGCTGTAAAAAGCAACAACAAAACTAAAGTATAGAACATGTACATTGAATTGCTCAACAGAAAATGCTGTGGCTGATAATCAAGATGGAAACATAGAACATTGACTTGCTCAGTATCATATACATGTACACCATGTACATTCGAGTCCAGAATGTAGTCTCTTAACCACACAAGTATGTAATAAAAACACAATTTGTCATCGTTTAGCACCTCTCTGCTATTAGGGGAATACAGGTTCAGTACTGAGAAGGTCTTTTATCTGAATTTTATACAACCAAACAGAAACATAAACTCAAAAAAAAAAACAACTTCCTGATTTTCTTCCAGCCAAACCAAAAATACCAAAAGCATATAGTTTTAATTGAAATAACTAAAATCAAAATTCATACAGATAACATCACTACGGTGAGTAGAATAAAGGGCTAAAGGCATCTTTGTCGCAGTTTCACTCTGTTTATTCATCATTTTGTATTGAGATGAGTTGTGATTTCAGGCTACGTGTTTCAAGTAAATAGAATTTTAACCTAGTAAAAGTCGACACAATTTATACATTCCACAATGTCTAGTTTTGCAGTTTCACATTCTACTTTCGTATCCATGCGAAACAAATTTAGCGAGTTTGAAGAGAAAAAATTTTAAAACCCAAAATGAAGTCGTTTGCAATCGCGAGAGTGAAGAAAACTCACCGATTAAGGGATTAGGATTCACTCTTGTTCCTATTCAGCCCCTTCTTCGTTACTTCTTCTCAACCGCGTCGCGCCACCGTCCGTCCCACCCACGCCGTTGTTTGCACTCACTCGCCGTCGCGTTCGCACTCGCTCGCCGTCGCGGTCAGTCGCAGTGGATCCTCTGTGCGAGTTTGGGTGGAGAGGAAAGTGATCCTTCTCAACCCCTGGGTTTAGTGTCTCAGTCCTGTAAGTGGATATTAATTCATTTCAAAATGCTACCCTCCATTGCACCCAGAACATATATACTATATTATTTATAATATAAACTTCTTAATTGATTTTAAAGTAGGAATTAGAAATTATTTTTAGTTTTTTAATAATTATATAATATAATTTTAATTTTGCAGTGGAAAACTGAAATTAGACAACAATTTACATCATGTTTGAGAATGGATCAAATTCAATTGAAAGCAACTACATCGTCATTTATTAAAAGTAAAAATACTTGGGATCAGATATTAGATAAAAACACATGATAAATATTTTAATGGTATGGTAATAGTAGAAGAGTAAAATGGAATTATTACTCCATTACAATTACGAGTGAGAACTTATTTCCTTCGACTATTTTGTTTAATTATTGTAGTGAATATTTAAATTAATGTTATTTATATAATTTTAGTTTTCATGTGAACTAAATTCTTACTATATTAAGTAAATTATCGAGGTTGCTAACCTTTTTACACAGCTTTAAGATTGAAACTGCCACATAGATGACTTTAGTTTTAATTGAGTTAAAGAAGAGTATCATAAAATTATTTTACATTTGTATTTAAGGTGTATTAAGAAAGATAACAACCGTGTTAACAAAATAATAATAATAAAAATCTTTAGCCTCCCGAGTTATATATAAGAAATGTGTATTGTATGGATCACTTAGATAAGTCATGAGTGGTCAATCAGTCAAGTCAACAAAAATCAATCAAGGAGGTTACCTCGAATAATGTTTCCAGATATGTTATTGGTTTTCAGTTTAGAACACACATTTAATCGATTATGGAAAATCGCGTATTCCTTAGTGTCTTACTCAGTTTCTTAGTTAATGTCAACTTGATTAAAAATTACAATTGGGGTTGCAAGGTGAAGTCATGCTAGAATGCCCTTAGCGCAAGACATGTTAATTTTCTCTATATCGTTCCTCTAAGCAAGTGTGCCCACTCGGGCCATGTAATCCCTCCCAAATGATGTCAGTTGTACTGTCCACAGGATTCCTTCCTAGTCCCTTATATAAATTATGTGTCAAGCTAGTCAATCGACCGGAAGACACAACTAAAAGCTAGTTTGTCACTTAATTAAAATAAACATGTAAGTAATCAGTATTAAGGAGGACTGGACCGTGATTAGACTCACCCTAATCACGGACCCATGAAAAAAACTATAAATACATGTCAAAAGTATGGTTGTTGGAACTTTTATCTAACATTAATTACAACATTTATTACTTTAACCGATCAATTTTACACTAACTTTAACATCAGAACACCTTTAACATATTTCCTAATCTATTGACAACTAAGAACACTAGACGGAAAGCAACACAAAATATTTGAAGGATTTCAAAATATTTAAGTAGTCATTTAACCCTACACCCGAAACAAACAGTATAGAAAATCTGATATCTAAAAGAGAAGATCTCTTAAACTAATATAAAGATAGAAGAGCATGAAATCTCTAATAACATAGAACTCCCTAAAATGCATAATATCTCAACAAGAATCAATACTTAATTTACTTTTCTCTATTAAGATATAATAAAAATTTGTAATAAACTTACAGTTGGAAAAAGAGCATACTAAGTGGATATATACACGTCAAGGTTGTTTATTGCTGTAGAGTCAGTGTGTGTCTGCATAACTTTCATGAGACTGCAGGAAAAATAATAATTGTTTAAGCTTCCTATACTGTTGACCTTAACAAATTTTTATTTGTCATCCTTACCGATCATTGTATTTGTTCTTTAGATGACTTTTGTTTTAGGCTCTGTACTTCTTTAGCTCTTACTAGTTTGGGCATCCTTTACCTTCAATATGAGCTAATGTTGTTTTTTTATCAAAACCTTCAAATTTGTATCCTTGTTTAGGTATATTGCACCCTCTTGTATATGGGTTAAAGCACTCCTTAGGACTCTATTTTAATATTATTTCATTTTTTGCTGATTAAAAAGAAATTTCAGTGATATAACTTTCTTCTCAAGGTTTTCATACCACTTCAAGATAGTTTACATATCAGATAGAACAGTCACATTCCCACATTCGATAGTGATGCCTCCTTAGCGTGAACGATTATTCAAGTATTATGAATTTCCAAGGTGAATCAGATTGACCCTGATTCTGCAAATCCTTTTGGTAATAGGACACATTTTTTTCACTACAACATCTATATCGATGATAATATACATTCAGAAGCCATATCATGAACATTCGTTTCCTTAACGAAACAAAGAGATGACAATAAAAAAATTAAGTCATAGAAACACAATATTAGGAACAATATTCTAACCATTTATGTTTTTTGTTTTCAGTTAATTCGTTGTCTATTTTGTATTTCAGAAAAAAAAAAATCGTATAGTTATTTTGCTTCAGTTTCTACTATTAAGAGGAAACTTTGTATATTTTTTTCTATAAACACTTTAATACTTAAAAAAATCGAATTATAGATCAATTTTAAAAAATTATATTTCATTCTTTTAAAACACAGTTTATCAAATACCATTTGATTCTTATTAGAATTACAATAATAAATATTATACGAATGAAAATAAATACAGTTATAGTTACTTCTGGTTATGTATTTTTGCTAAGTTATGTATTTCTGGTTATGTATTTTTGCTAAGTTCAGGAGCAGTGTCATGGATGTCCAAGAAACAATCAATTGTTACCCTCTCAAGTACAGAGGCAGAGTTTGTGGCTGTTGCTACCAGTGCCTGTCAAGCAATGTGGATGAAAAGAGTTTTGAGAAACTTAACGCATACTCAAGACAGTAGCACAATTATTATGTGTGACAATAGTTCAACAATTAAACTTTCCAAAAATCCAGTAATGCATGGTATGAGCAAACATATTAGAGTGCGTTTTCATTTTTTAAGAAATCTTGTGCAAGATGGAGAAATCGAGTTGGTGCACTGCGGAACTAAAGAACAGGTTGCAGATTTAATGACCAAGGCTTTAAAACTCGAGACTTTCCAGACTCTCGGGAAAAAGATGGGAATGGTTGATTTTTTTGAAATAAACTCACTGCATACTGCAGTCAGTTTAAGGGAGGGAATGAAAAGATCTTTACTGTTGTTGCTGCATAAAGCCTAGTTTTTAGGAGTGTTTTCTGTTACTGCATAATAAAGCCTAGCTTTTAGGAGCATTTTATGTTTCACTGTTATCACGTAGCTATTTTCATGTATTCAGTTATTATTCCAATGTATTCGGTTACTGGCTATTTAATAGCCTCTTTGAATTCAATAAAAGCACTCATTTGGCAGTAGTTACAATACACATTCTATTCATTACAAACTGGTATCAGAGAGCCCCCACTGGGCCTGATACATAAGTCGCAGCTTACCTGTGAGAAAAGAAACTTACGACAATGAACAACGACAAACTCTCTTCAAAAATTCCTTACTTTGATGGCCAACATTATAACCATTGGAGTGAATTGATGGAGAATCTTCTACGTGCCAAGGGTCTATGGAATTTAATTCAAAATGGTGTTGAGGAGCCTATCGAAGGTACTGTCTTGACTGCTGCACAATTAGAGCAGTTGGAGAAATCCAGAACTGAAGATCACAAAGTCAAACATTACCTTTTCAGAGCCATTGATAGAACAAATTCTGGATAGGAGCACATCCCAGATTGTTTGGGAATCCCTGAAAAAGAAATTTGGGGGAAATGATCGTGTGAAGAAATCAATGCTTAATGCATTAAGAAGGGAGTTTGAGGTGCTTGAAATGACAGAAACAGAAACCATCACGGAGTATTTTGCTAGAGTCATGACAGTGGCAAATAAAATGAGAAGCAATGGAGAGCTTATGCCCGATGCAAAGGTGGTTGAAAAAATCCTTTGAACTTTGACAGCACGATTCACATATGTCGTGGTTTCGATTCAAGAGTCCAAGGACACAGAGTCAATGTCTATTGACGAACTTCAAAGCTCTTTGGTGGTCCATGAGCAAAAGTTTAAAAAGGTTTGTCGAGATAATGAGCAAGTATTTACATTGGAGGGAAGAGGAAGAGGCACACATCGAGGTCGTGGACTAGGTCGTGGACAGGGAAGAGGAAGACAATATTTCTCAAAGGCCACTGTTGAATGCTTCAAGTGCCACAACTTGGGACATTTCCAATATGAATGTCCCCAATGGAACAAAGAAGAAGCCAATTATGCAGAGTTAGATGAAACGGAAGAGCTTCTTTTGATGGCTACGGTTGAAAAGGGATCCAAAAGGAATGGCGCATGGTTTCTGGATTCAGGATGTTCTAATCATATGTGTGGTAGACATTCTTCAATGGCATTAGGGTTAGAGCTTTCATTAAAGAGAATAAACATACGGTTGGTACTCATTTTTGTATGTGCAATTAATCCTTTAGAGGGATGATAGATGTTGCATATTCCATTTTATATAAGAATAGCAAGACCCTTTTCTTGCAACTGTCCCATGCTCAACAAATTTTTATGAAGCTCTGGGACGTAGTATACATCTCGAATAAGAAAGGCAGTGCCATTAAACATCAATCGCACACTTCCTCTGCCAACAACAGTCATTCGAGAGTTGTTTCCACATTTGACAAAGTGTTGATCTCTTGATACCATTTCTACAAACATGCCTGAACTGAGCACCTCAAGTATTACGTGTGTTGATTGTTTCACTGGTAAACAACATCGTAATCCAATCCCTAAGGCGAGTGAATGGCGTGCTAGCAAGGTGTTGGAACTCATACATGCAGATACTTACGGTCCAATAGAACCCATTTCAACTAGTGGAAAAATGTATTTCTTAAGCTTTGTTGATGATTATAGTTGTAAAGGTTGGGTGTATTTGCTATCTGAAAAATCTGAAGCTTTGGAGTGCTTTAAATCCTACAAGAAAATGGTGGAAAAAGAAGTTGAAGCATCCATCAAATGCTTATGAACAGATAAAGGAGGAGAATTTACCTCTCTTCAACTCAACTTGTTTTGTGAAGAACATGGAATAAAAAGGCAGCTTACCACGGCTTATACACCGCATCAAAACGGAGTCGCAGAACGCAAGAACAGAACTGTTATGAATATGGTACGTTGTTTGCTCTCTGTAAAAAGGGTTCCAAAAATTTTTTGGCCTAAAGCGATCAACTGGACATTTTATCTGTTGAATCGTTGTCCAACACATGCTGTGAGGAACATCACTCCACAAGAAGCTTGGAGTGGAATCAAACCTTCAGTAAAACATCTTCGAGTTTGGGGATGCCTAGCTCACGTGCACATACCAGAGACAAAAAGAGGTAAGCATGATGATAAAAGTTTTCCTTGTATTTTATTGGTTGTTAGTGATGAGTCAAAGGGTTATCGATTATTTAATCCTAAGACAAAGGGAATTGTTGTTAGTAAAGATGTTATATTTGAAGAAGAGAAAAGTTGGGATTAGGGTTCAACTTATTAAGAGCAAATAGAAACTAAGTTGGTGTGGGGTGATGATGAATTACATAGTGATGACTCTACGGAGGAAAACATCCGTGAAAATGGTGAAAATGGGTTTGCAGAAGATGTGGAAGATGATAGTGATGGTGCGAATAATGAGCATAATGAGGGCAATGGGGATAGAAATGAAGCAACAGTGAGTTCACAAGAACACATGATTCAAAGGAGAGAAAGAAGGAGGCCAAGTTGGATGGGAGAATTTGTCACTGGAGAAGGATTAAGTGAAGAAGAAGAAGTTGATACAGCAGCATACATAGTACAAGATGTCATAAGTGATGATCCAATTCTATTTGAGGAAGCTGTCAAACACGAGAAGTGGAGAAAGGCTATGGATAGCGAAATAAATTCAATTGAAAAGAATCAAACATGGGAACTAATGGACCTACCAGTTGGAAACAGAACCATCGGAGTCAAATGGATTTATAAGACAAAATTGAATGAGTTAGGTGAGGTTGATAAATATAAGGCAAGGTTGGTCGCTAAGGGGTATTCTCAACAATATGGAATTGATTTTTCTGAGGTTTTTGCCCCCGTTGCACGCATGGATACAGTACGGTTGATTATGGCACTTGCAGCATGCAAAGGATGGGACATATTTCAGCTAGATGTAAAATCTGCATTCTTACATGGAGAGTTAAGCGAAGATGTATATGTAGAACAACCAAAAGGGTATGTCAAAAAGGGGAAGGAGCATAAAGTTTACAAGTTACATAAAGCCTTGTATGGTCTAAGGCAAGCACCAAGGGCTTGGTTCAGCCGCATAGAAGCACATTTCACACAAGAAGGCTTTCAAAAATGTCCAAGTGAGCAAACCTTATTCATCAAATGAAGCGTTGGAGAAGGCATATTAATTGTCAGCATATACGTTGATGATTTGATTTATACTGGAAATGACATAGGTATGATGCTTAAATTCAAGAAGTCTATGATGCATGCCTTTGATATGACTGACTTAGGAAAGATGAGATTCTTCCTTGGCATTGAGGTCTTACAAAAACCAGAAGGAATTTTTGTGTGTCAACGGAAATATACCAAAGATGTGTTGAAGAAGTTTGCAATGTCAGAGAGCAAACTTGTACAAAGTCCAATTGTTCCAGGTAGTAAGATTAACAAAGATGTGGAGGGTACAACTGTGCATGACACTTACTTCAAGCAAATTGTGGGAAGTCTACTATATCTGACAGCTACACGGCCAGATATCATGTTCAGTGTAAGCTTAATTAGCAGATACATGTCAAAGCCAACAAAGATGCACTTACAAGCTGCTAAAAGAATCTTGAGGTATTTAAAAGGAACTACTAGTTATGGGATATTCTAAAAAAAGGGGGAGAGGAAAATATGCTTGCTTTCACAGATTCTGATTATGTAGGAGATGAGGATGATTCTAAAAGCACTTCTGGTTATGTATTTTTGCTAAGTTTAGGAGCAGTGTCATGGATGTCCAAGAAACAACCAATTGTTACCCTCTCAAGTACAGAGGCAGAGTTTGTGGTTTCTGCTGCCAGTGTCTGTCAAGAAATGTGGATGAAAAGAGTTTTGAGAAACTTAACGCATACTCACAACAGTAACACAATTATTATGTGTGACAATAGTTCAACAATTAAACTTTCCAAAAATCCAGTAATGCATGGTATGAGCAAACATATTAGAGTGCGTTTTCATTTTTTAAGAGATCTTGTGAAAGATGGAGAAATCGAGTTGGTGCACTGCGAAACTAAAGAACAGGTTGCAGATTTATTGACCAAGGCTTTAAAACTTGAGACTTTCCAGACTCTCAGGAAAAAGATGGGAATGGTTGATTTTTCTGAAATAAACTCACTGCATACTGCAGTCAGTTTAAGGGAGGGAATGAAAAGATCTTTACTGTTGTTGCTGCATAAAGCCTAGTTTTTAAGAGTGTTTTCTGTTACTGTATAATAAAGCCTAGCTTTTAGGAGCATTTTATGTTTCACTGTAGCTATTTTCATGTATTCAGTTATTATTCCAATGTATTCGGTTGCTGGCTATTTAATAGCCTCTTTGAATTCAATAAAAGCACTCATTGGACAGTAGTTGCAATACACATTTTATTCCTTACAGTTAGGGCATCCTTTACCTTCAATATGAGCTAATGTTGTTTTTTATCAAAACCTTCAAATTTGTATCCTTGTTTAGGTACATTGCACCCTCTTGTATATGGGTTAAAGCACTCCTTAGGACTCTATTTTAATATTATTTCATTTTTTGCTGATTAAAAAGAAATTTCAGTGATATAACTTTCTTCTCCAGGTTTTCATACCACTTCAAGACAGTTTTACATATCAGATAGAACAGTCACATTCCCACATTCGGTAGTGATGCCTTCCTAGCGTGAACGATTATTCAAGTATTATGAATTTCCAAGGTGAATCAGATTGACCCTGATTCTGCAAATCCTTCTGGTAGTGGGACACATTTTTTCACTATAACATCTATATCAATGACAATATACATTCAGAAGCCAAATCATGAACATTCGTTTCCTTAACGAAACAAAGAGATGACAATAAAAAAATTAAGTCATAGAAAAACAATATTAGGAACAATATTCTAACCATTTATGTTTTTTGTTTTCGGTTAATTCGTTGTCTATTTTGTATTTCAGAAAATCTTTAGAAAATAAAAAGCCGTATAGTTATTTTGCTTCAGTTTCTACTATTAAGAAGAAACTTTGTATATTTTTTTCTATAAACACTTTAATACTTAAAAAATTCGAATTATAGATCAATTTTAAAAAATTATATTTCATTCTTTTAAAACACAGTTTATCAAATACCATTTGATTCTTATTCAAATTACAATAATAAATATTATACGAATGAAAATAAATACAGTTATAGTTAACATGCATAACTGTCTCCCGCTCGCCATTAAAATACTCAACTAGTTTACAACAATAAAAATCAACAAAAACAACTGGAAATATCATTCCAATTTTCCAATTTCCAATTTCAAGAGCTATGCATATTCATACATGTGTTATTTTCATTTTAAGCATTACTTTTCATATACTAAACATGTCATTCCTCAAATAGCAGAAACCACCCGAAATCAAGAAACCAACAAGATACTAGAAAGATGAGAAATTATGTTTTTTAATAAAATATTTCTAAAGAGTAATAGAAATATTGAAAATTATGGGGTTGCAAGAAGAAAGAGTCAGGGTTTCATTCTTGGCTTGAATAATAAGGGGTGACCAATATCATGATGCCAGGTGGGTGGTGTCCCATCTTATGGTGGGTTACATGGTCAGGAGAAAAAACATATTGTAATGGGAATAAAGAAGTTGATGGAATAAAGAAATGAAGAGAAATGCTGACATTCTAGGCGCCAAGTTTCAACATGGGTTTGTAGAAGTATTGATGCGTCGATTGTTGTGTCAATATGATCATTTTGGTACCTAGTCTTTGCCATAACGAATTGGAAAAACTGACACTATGAAATTCAAATATAAAAAAAAGTGACAGAAGCTCTGTTAACAGAACTGAGCAGATAATAGATACACATTAATGTGAAATTAATAGATAAAAAAAGAAAAATAAAAATAAATAGAATTGAACTAATATAGATTAGGAAAAATTAATTTGACAAACCTAATAAAAATAAAACTCTTCCAGATATATCATGATTAAAATAGGCTTTCGAGGAAGTAAATGTTAACACCCTCTAAAAAGAAAAGAAAAAGAAACTCCTATAAAAAAAAATTGTTGATTTTTTAAAAGGATAAATAAATCCTTCCCACAATTGAAAAAAAAAAAACATTTTTACATTCAGAAAAATGATAACATAATATATAACATTTTTGGTATAAAAGTAATTTATTTACTCTCTTTATTCACCCTTTCAATCATAGAGGATGAAATTCTGGTGCTTGCCTTTCTACTTGTATCCATCCAAATAAAACATCTTTTTTCTATTTCTATACTACTCTTAATCAAGATAAAACAACATAATCTTAGGTAAGAGAACCCTCAGAATTACACACTTCATTCTTCGCTCGTTACTACACATACAAACTTTTTAGGTATAGAATCTGGGAATGTGAAAGAAACTGCATTTCTACAAGATGTAGATACAATCTTTGGTGGAGAGGAAGTTGTCATGGAGGAGAAACTATGTACATTATTACACAAACAAATTCCATGACGAGATGAATGACTGAACTTTCCCTTTTTTTCCTCCTAACTTACTGGGAGTTACAAAAAAATGTTTGAAACTATATAACAATATTTCATAATCAGATGAAATATATCCGAATATGAATACTTTGACAAAATACAGATCCTAACAGCTTAAAAACTTTAATTGAACTAATAAAAGCAATAGGGGAAAAAGAAAAGAGGAATTTCCTTTTAATGTTTCACAGAAGAACCCAATTATAAAACAATGAGCCTACATCCCAGAGAAAAAAAAATGGTACACTTGCATGTTGCTAACAAATGATTTGCTATAGAACAGAAACGACTGAGTTAGTCATGATGGATCCGGTTCCAGTTTTGGGACGATGGCAGATTTGAGCTCTAAGTGAGAAATTCGAACAGCTCCAATAAGCCTCTCGGGCAACTCATCAGGAGTATTTGCCTGTCAATAACAATTGTCATGATTTAATGATACATACTAAAAGATATCAAGAACATACAATCCATTGTCAAGCATTTGTTCAGAACCATGTACAGTTGTTACCTCTCAAGCACACATGCACAAGCATAATAATAGTAATGCTGCGATAAATAAAATAATTTCTCATTTAAAATTAAAATTCATCAATAAAACTGACCACGGCAAGAATATGATCCAATATTCCAACGCATCTGGTTCAAAATACAAATCACAGAAAATGCTCTAAAATTTTTTAACCCATTCAAGATTGTCACACCAAACTGGTATTTAAGTAAAATGTAAAAACAGAGTATGTTTTTCGATACAGATACTTAAAGTAACAAATTCGGACCTAAACTAAGCAGTTAAAATTAATAATGACGAATAAACATAGTTATTATATCTTTATCATAATTCTGCTTCGAAGCATAATATATGCAAATTGGTGAGCGATGGACAATTGGACACAATACAACACCGACCTCTCCCACATTCACACTTTTACTACTAAGTTTGCTATCCATCTTGCCATTTGTGGTTAAAGATTTACAAATACTTGGTCTGCATAACATTATTACTTGTGTGAAAATTTCTTTTAACCTAAAATCAAATGCACTCAATTTCAGAATATACATACCATATTAAACAAAACACAACAGTGGAAGCATAAAATCAACACCTGGTTGGTTAGGGGCAGATTCAGGGTTGGCCACGAGATATCATGGTCATCCTCAAATTTTTTTAACTTGTTTTAATTTTATACTTAAATGTTGAAATAGGTGATAATATTTTGTTGCACAAATTTTATAAAAGCAGGTTTTGGGTGTACCTAGCTTTATGTTAAGGAACATAGGTTGTAGCCTTTCTCCGAGATATACTTGTACTCATCTATATATACACATGTACATCAGGTGAGTCGATACTTTTGGCCAGCCATCTCTAAATTCAAGGTGGTAGGTAGGTCTATCCTACTCTGTTGGTAATTTTCTAGTGAAATACAGCCACTTACAACAGTCTGGCAGCTGTCTACCGAGCAACTTACAACACAATTAGCTGTCCTTGACATGCAACTGCCAACCCTCCCAAACAAGCACTAGATTTGGTCTTGACAAAGAATCTTTGGGTGCTCCAACCTAGTGTGTGAGGGGCTAATCACCGACGTTCTTTGACCCCTTTCCCCCAACCTTGGTTCTCTGTTCCAACTTACTTAGAGTTAAGTACGTTTGGTCACACGCTTTTCTTTAATATGGATGTTCGTTTTGTCTCCATTACAGTGTACCCTATCTTTGAGATGGCCTCTGTGGATTTTGTTTTCTCATTTTCTGGTACTCCTATTATTGCAACTACAAAACTCAATTGGACAAATAACTTATCTTGGTCTGGTTCAATAGATTTGTGGTTTCTAAGTCAAGGATACCATAACCACTTAGGAAAGGAAGCTAATGCTATTTCCACTGAAGATAATTCTTAATGGCAAAAGCTCGACTACCAACTGCTGTTTTATGGAAAATCAGCTGAGACCAATGTCTAAGAGACACTCAAATCCTTCAGACATGCACTCTTATTTTTGGAAGAAGGCCCAAGATATCTTTGACGCAACCCAAAACGTAGCCTCCCTCAAATAGGCAAAAGTTGTTTTTTTGGTGTACCTAATTGTAAGATAAATAACATAGGTTGTAGCCTTCCTCTTTGAGATATACTTGTACTCACCTTTATATATATATATATATATACACACACACACACACACACACACACACACACACACATTACATACATATACATCACCTGAGATGATACTCCGGTTTTGCTCCAACTCTAAATTCAAGTCATAAAAATATTTTTTGCCCCCCACTAGAGAAATATTTTGCTGCATAGCTCTGCCTCCGCAGGAGCTTTGGTGATAACAGAATGTTACAAGGTGCAGACATGCTTTTGCCATTATATATAAATATCTAACAATAATGTAAACTTGAAGGAAAATACAGATAAAACTTAACCCAAAGTGAATCTTCAACATACACAGACAAAGCAGAGTAACACATTGTCACATTGCTAAAAATTGTTTTTGGTTCAGAACTAGCTCAGCTTAATAGATTATTTATAATTCCTAGCAGTTGCAGGGTATGACACGTAATGAAATTTAAAACAACTCGTTAAAATAGTAATGCAGATTTTTTGTCATCCACAATCTGAAAATTAAATACCCATAACCTACCTAGGTGAAATGAACAAAAATCGAGTATTATTAATAAATGTTAAATCAATTATCAAAGCTATAAAGCTTCTGCAATATCGTAATAAAAGGTTCCACACTAGATGCAACAAGAAAATTAGTCTAGCCCAATTGCTGCGACTTAAATCCCATGACTTGTTTAGATGTTAATTTCTAGTAAAATATCTAACGCACCTGTACAAGAAAAGCCATATCTACAACCAATGTTGTAATCACACCAATAACCAGCCCCAAAACTCCATTAGCAACAGTAGAGGAACCAATATCAACATCAATCTACAATTAAAGAGTGATTGGTTAAAAAATCATAGCAGACAATTAATTAGTGGGAAACTTTCCTCAACAAGACAAACACAAATTTAAAAAGAGCTTGAATCAAATCTTACTTCTAGATACTTTGGACCACGAATGTAGTTGCAATCAACTGCCTTTCCCAGCAAACAAGGAGTACTCCCAACACTCTGGCGTACAATCCATGAACCCTGCATTTTAAGATGGAATATCAATAAGTGTAAAGAGAAAGTATGCTTGTTTCTCCAGCCTCTATGGATAGATGGTAGTTATAAATTACAAACAAAAGTGGCAAAGAAATAAAAGAGGGTAAAAATATAAATGGAAAAAATCAAAGAAAGTCATAAAACCAACAAAATACGGTAACAATAAGAGATTTGGTTCTGTGGATTAAGCCAGACCAAAAATGTATATACACATCAACTTGGTAACAGTCAGCAACGAAGCTGCATATATCAACCTAACGCACATTGTTTTAAGGACTGTACAATTATTCTTGGGAAAAGTGAACTTGGGAATATGATATTCCCATATTTGGTACAAGTTTAAACAATTATATTGGGCAATTATTGATTCCGGAGAACTGACAGTTCTTGTTCTGTTTGAATTTTGACCCACACAACGAGAGGCGAGTATATTCTTTCTTGTGGTATCTGAAAAGAAGTTATCTTATAACCAACTACTTACTTCAAACCCCACTACTTATCTTATTGCTTACTTATGTAATGCATTGTGAATATGCAGCAACAAAATTCGTGAATCTTGTTCCAGTATGTCACTACGACATCAGTTCTGTTACTCTTATTTTTCCATTTTATTAAGCAAATGAAGGGTAACACAATAACTACAGGAAAAGGGAGATCATGAAAAAAAAATAAGCAAAACAATTTAAAAGGATATGTTGGATGATGATTTATACACATGTGTAACAAACAACAGTATCAAATCACTTAATCCATGTAGCTAAACCCAATCTAGTTGGAAAAAGGATTGGTTGTTGTGAGATGCATTCAAAGTCACTAAGAAGATTCTTATAGTAAATGGTATTTCTAAAAGTTTTAATCTTCAACCAATCCAAATAGCATCATGTAATCTATGTATCCAACCTCGCCTAGTGGGATTAGGCTTTCATTACTGTATACATTGTTTAAACCAAATTACATATGGATATGGTACATTTTTAAAGTGTCTCTTGAGTAACACATACAGCTACCACACTTGCGATAAACAAAGGATGATCATACCCATATTAAGACATAACAACAAAATAATGATACAGCCACAAATTATAAAATTAACAAGTAAAGGGCAGCTCTAATGTACCGATAAGTTGATCAAAGGTTGCCTTGGTGGTAAAGTTGGAAGGGAGGGTGAAAAAGGTTGTGAGTTCAACTCTTCCCACTAACATAATACTACTAACAACTAAAATTTGTCTATATATATATATATATATATATATATATATATATATATATATAAAAAGGCATTGTATCTGTGTGGAGGAATCTGACACAGATATCTTTAGATACACACATATCAATCGAGTGCAACAATTGAATGTAAAAAAGTGAGGAAAGAGTGCTTGGAAGTTAGCACTGTTACAACTATTTCTACATGATGAATTTGCATTATCCTTTGAGTAAAATGTTGATCCAATAGAAGACTTTATTACCCATGCCGAATCCCAGTATCCCACACCATCCCCTTTTACTAAAAGTTAACAATCACTCTATAAAATCGGGTTCTGTTTTGTTCTATTTATTAAAGCTTTTGTTTTTTCGCATCTAACAACGATATACATTTTAAATGGTTTCTGAAGCAAATTTTCAAATAATAATAGCAGTAAATAAAAATAGTTTTAAATAAGGTATAAACTGAGTTTAAAATATCAATAACAGCAAATAAAGTACAGTTAACAGTTTAAAAAATTTTAAAAACTACAAAATTAAACATTTAATTTAACCATGTTTAAAACTACAATTTGTCATTCCAGTTTATATATACAATTGAGTTTAATATATTTAACATATCCAATTTGGATAATATTTAGTAATGATTTTTCAATTGTGGTATGATTTAAAACAAATTACAATAGCATCATATATTTTTCAATATAAAATGAATGATTGTATCAGGTATGTGTCGCATCCTATATTTTTCTATATTTTTCAATATAAGACGAACCACCACAGTATCGGATATGACAAGTATCTGATAATTGTGTCGTATCTATACATCATACAAAGCAGTGATAGTTTCCTAAATTAAAATGACGAAAATTTTCAGTAAATACCTTAGGGACTGATGGTATAAGCTTAAACCTGCTGTTTCGAAACTCATCATCACCATCAACAAAGCGATGCAACAGGGATCCAGAAACTAACTCCTTTGTCACAAAATAAAAAACCATACTATAGTGTGTTGATGCAGGCACCTACAACCAAAGTGCAATGATTCATTTACTCCTGACTCTAAACTTTTGAAGTTTAAAGTTGACTCAATCACATGAACAGAAGAACTCACTTGAAGATTAATGACAAAGGAGAAAAATCCTTTTTCTGAAGCTACCTACATAGAAACAAAAGATTACGATCATAGTCAGGAAAAACCTAAAAAAGGCATGCAACAACCTCCCAACAACTTAAATAAATAAATAGTAAAAAGGAAAATCAAATTCAGTAAAGATATTATCTTGCTAATACTCCCATTTAAGTAAAGATATTACGCTCCCTTACTTTGTGGTTCAGTTACAGGTGTGTGAGTTTGCAGGTTTGGGGGTTGTCTTGTTCTGCAGTAAGGTGTTTAAAAGATAGTGTAGCTGTGGGGTCTTTTAAACCCAGAGAGCATTCCACAAAATACAGAAATAGCAGCATGCTGTATATATTCCCATTTTGGTTCAGACATTCAATTTCAATGAATAATTTCAGTACAGAAAAACAGAGACGGAAATTATATTGATGATGATAATTTAAAAGATGGGGGGGGATGCTCCATCTTCATTTAACATTATATACCTAAGTTTACATGAATTTCATTATATTTTCAAGCATCATCATGTTCCGTTACAATTAACCGGGGATACTATTTTTTTCCCAAATAGGATGGATATGTGGTATATAATAAGCACAAACCTTGAGAAAAGGTAACTTAATTTTCCCATAACTATAAACTCCATCAAATATCTAAGTAAGAAAAATCAATCATGTCACATGTTTACTTCACACGCCCGGGTAAAGTAACAAACCTACTGACAGTGTGATTACTGAGGTGTAGCAGACATATATGAAGGAAAATAATCAAATTACTATGCTTCAATTATAATTTGGCTATGGTGCTTCAAACAAAGGGCGCCTGGTATAACTTTCAGTTGCTACAGGATACTTATAATAACCTCCACCTAGAAGACAAAATGGATCTTTTGGGATTGTTAGTATCTCCTCCTATGCGAAGCATAGATAAAACAGAGGGAAAGATAGGGGATAGTGGATTCAGTAACTAAATGACTTTTGGACAGGAAGGTTTGAAGATCCTGAAAGTTCTACAACCTTCACAGTGGACTATTTTTGTTTCCTCTTCAGTTGAGTCTATCTTGTGATAGACCTATTATCTCTGTAATAGAGTTTAGCCCTATTTTCTGTAACAAAATTCCCAGCTTCAACCACCTACCATTAATCTTCATCAAGAAACAAAAAGTTAAATTACTCACTTGGGCTGCACAACCATGACGCCTAGCCACATGGTCCATCCTTTTTGAGTCCTTAAACCAATCTACAGCAACAAGATCCAGCATATGTTTGCCAGCAGGAACCTTCAAAGTTTACCACAAAGGAATATGAACACACAGACAATGATAAACTTTGTTCAGAAAGTGGAAAATAAAAATAGAATGAATACCTTCGACTTGTCATAGCAAAAATGCTTGCTTCTGACTCTAAAGTTATTTCCATCAGAAATTTTCCAGCAGTCCCGAGCATTATCTCGGTCATCCCGACGCAAATTTCCCGAAAAGGAAGACAAGTCAATTTCATTTGCAGGTTCTTCTTCCAAAGCTTCAGTTTAGGAAAACATCATGAAAAGATTTAATTGAGCTTCTAACAAACATGCATCATCGTGGTGAATTTCTTCATGCACAAGTTTGTAATTGTAATACCATTAAATTGAATAGGGTATTGCAAGCAATTACCTGTTCTTTTCACATCATTCTCAAGACCAATTTGGTACGCCTGAAAAGTTTTATAGTAATATTAATGCTAAAATTTATGAAGCAAACCTCCAAAGTATACACATAAGGAAAAATGTAGATACAACCTCTTGTTCAGATTCTGCTATTTGAAAATCTTCTTCATCATCAGAATATTCATCTATCAAGGCAGAGTTTCTGCTTGCAGAATTCATTTGATCAAGAGAAGAAGGATTGACAGAAAAATCATTTGGCTTCTGATTCTTCTTTGAAGAAACAGATGTTGAGGACATGTTAACCATGACAGGAATTCTTGGATGAGCGTTTCTTTCATCTGATTGGGCAAACCATTCACGTAAACCTGCAGAAAGAGAAAAAAATACAAGAATGTTGATACTCATTGCAAACAGGTTATCCTATGAAAAAGAGATTAAAATGGGGCAACCTCCACTCTAAACTTTCAATTATCAAATCGATAGAGAAAGGTAAATAAAAGAAACCATGATGATAGAAGGGAGAGCATTATCATTCAGTATAAAAATTGTAAACCGCATAAATGGAAATCAACTCACCAGCTACACTATTTAACATTTGACGGACACAATACTGCTGAAAAGATGACAGGTAACCCACACCCCATCCCTTCAGATCAATCTGCATAAGATGCTGGACTTGTGTCCTGGGCCTTCCATTTCGAGGTTTTAAGGGGGAAATATTAAATCCTCCACCTGTAGAAAGCAGATTTTAGACCTAAGAAATTTCAAAAAAGAAACATAAAGAAAACTTACATGAGATGCATCAATGACAAACAAAAAATAATACTTTAATGAAAACTAGTTAATAATAACGATAATGATAAATAAATGACATAAAATCAGGTTATTATCATAAAGATCAATCTTCACTTTAAGCTGACAGAAAACCTCAACTGATTAAAAGAGGGAAACCTCAAAATATGCTAAACAGCTCTAGAATTTCCATGATATTCTCTGACTGGTTAATGCTACCTTATTAAATATTGTTATTCTATCCATTCTGTTGGAGGTATTGTAACAGTTTGTGAGAACAATATATTCATTGTATTGAAATTAATAAATTTTCAAACACAGTTCAGCCGTCCTTCTAGGATTTAAAATTCGGTGTGTTCACATGCATGCATGCAACATCCTACTTCTTTTCATGAAAAATAAATATTAATACTAAGAGGAAAAGAGCTAAAACAATGGTCCTCCTTAGCAGAAAATCGTAAATAATACAGATTCAATAGAAAGAAAGAAAAAAAAAAGGCATCAAAGCTTCCTGATTTTAGCAAAAATCCAGATTTTCACAAATCAGAAGAGGCAAGAACCTTATAATAAACTATTAGCAAAACACCAGAGAGGTAATATGAATAACCTAATCCATAATAAATTGAGGACATCAAGACCCTTTGAAATATAGATGAATCCAACTCTTTTGAACTTTGAAGGACAGAGTTAGGTCTATAAGCAAGCAATTGAATCTTACTCTCAATATGTGCTCGAACACACCCTGGCTGTGGACTGCAGTTTTCATGCTCCCTAGAGCGAAATAGAACAACTGCAAGAAGAAGAAACATCAACGCAAACTTCCACAAGTAATAAACACAAAATTCTGTAAAGAGTTCTTTAGAAGCATCAATTGGGAAATAGTCAATAGTGGCCATCAAATCTGTTTGACAACGCAAAGAGAAGTATTACATGTTTGAGTTCCAATATAATTAACTATTATTTTTATTTCAAACTCTCTTCTTTTGTTTCCTTAATAAGTGTCATCGTTAGCAAGTCCTTCCAAGTATGAACAGTACCAAAAACTTAGAACAAAAGAAGTAGACTCCTACCATAACTTCCATCATCATTTCGGCGCCAATATCGTACATAACAAAGATCACGGGGCCACACAAACCTGCAATGATAAATACATAGCAGTGACAGTCAAGAGAGTTAGCCAACTCAATTTGTAGATGAATAACCCTTTCTTAACTATTTATCGAGTCTCAAATCATGCTTTTATATATACAAAAAATAAAAAATCAAATTTAAGCAGTGGGAGCCCTAAATATTGGTTCACATGTCAAGAAATAAAACAATTTATCCAGAAAACTTACAACACAATACAAGAAAAATCGGTTATTCAAAAAAACACATTTTCATTCATCACTGATTTATGTGAAAATAGTTGAACAAGTTTAACAAATATAATTTACAAACAATTACAAATGTCAGAAGATAGATTATTTATACATTGGGAACCAATCTAGCTGAAGTCGATGATAAAGAACTGCCGTATGCCCATCCACCTCCTCAACTAAACTACCATGTAGGAAACTGCAATCCCATCTGCAGACATGCAAATAATAAGAAGCAAACAACATTTATTTGCAGAACTGTGGAACATCAAATATCTAAAAATAATTGTGTTTGCAGTGAATATTTTAATTTAATTCAAGTGATAACTATAACATCATCTGAAAAGAAAATTAATTTATCATCTAAGAAAAAGATATTAGAGGTTTCAAACTAACTACCTGTCTTACCTTGCAATCAAAACTAAACAAATTTGAACCACAGTCCTCGATTTTCATCAAATAAATTTTTTTTAATAAGACTCATCAGTTCATCATCTATAATAACAAGTTAACAACCAAGTGTTAAACCATTTTGTTGGGTCAGCCATATGGATCATATGGCATATATTGACCTTTAAGAAAACCAAACTCCCAATTAATTCATTCAAAATTTTCAATGGGTTTTTTGCCTATTCTTTTCTTTGGTTTCCTCTACCATTTTTGTGTAATGCTCAACCATTTGGTCCACCTTTCACACCATGACCTCTGTTGGTCCTCAGCTCTTTCCCTCACATAACCAAAAGCCATCTTAGGCAATTTTCTATAATCTTCTAAATAGGTGTTACTCCAATATATTCCCAAAAACTTCCACTCATAATATATTGTTTGTCCATTAAACTTATTCAGCTGAACATTCTAAGTTCCCACCAGTCAAAAATTTAACAGAAAAATATTATATTAGTCATAGGAAGAGCACAAAAGAATGTAAATAGTTTTCAACTCCAATAGTGCCACATTATGACATAGCAATGGCTCATTCACCTCCTTACCCAGTCTACCCTAGTATTTTTATTAACACTGGCAACTGTAACCCATTTAGCATCTAAGTTACTAAATTAGATAATTTTGCTTTCAGAGTTCTTTACTGTTTTTTATAGGAAACTAGGGTCTAGAGGCATAACTAGCCGTAACAGGAAAGGCACTCCTAAGGTGACAAGAATAGCTCACCCCTGCTACAGTCTTGCCTTAGAACCTTGGGCACAAGTTCTGGTTCCTTTAACTACAGTAAGGCCCAGTTTAGATTAATTTCTAGTTTATGGGAATTTTTTATTTGTAAAACCTGCTATAAAGACTTTTCTAAGACAAGAATTTTAATTATTGTTAAGTTTATAGGGGCTGATTAAATGAGAAAGCATCGGAAAATTTTAGAAGTTTAAGTTAATTTTAAATTAAAGAAAATTTTGATTTATTTACTCTTTGATTCATTTTATTTTCTTCCCATATACATATATATATATATATATATATATATATATATATATATATCATAAATGGATTTCGAGATGTTTATTCAAACTGAATCCATCTAAAGTAGTATTAGATGACATCACAACTTCTTAAAGTGTCAAACCTAATTGCTCTCTCGTACGTATCACGACAATATTTCTCCAGAAACAACAATGAATAACAATCTGCCATACATCATGCATGACAGCAACAATTACACAGAAACACACAACGGTGGTAATTCTACAGAAAACCTACTCAAACCGTGTCCCATCCATGCTCATCACAAGTTCAAAAATTTCTTCACAAGTCGCCTCCACAACACCTACTGCCTTCATAGCTCTACTGCAGCTCCTTGGCTACATAAAGAAGCATATGAAAATAACATACATGAATGTAGTATACCATTTAATTAAAGAAAGACAGTAAATAACATACAAGGTAATCAACTTCAACAAGTTCTTCAAAAATACGAAGTCCTGCAAATTTCAGAAAGAAAATCTTGTCAGTTCATGCAACTACTGCTTATCCAATAATTTAACACTAGAATATTTAAACTTTTATGTAATCGAGATAGAAAATTGCACTCATGTAATTAAATGTAGCAAACCATCTTGACATTGTAAAAGACGCCAATGCTTTCTTGAGAATGCTTGGTTGTTGATATTCTGATTTGACAAATCCGAATCTATTTCCCGTGTCCAGTCAAAAACTGATTCAGGAGGGCCTGCATCTCACGAAAGGAAAAGTTTAAATATAGACTGGGGCAGACTAATTACAAACCCACAAAGCTGTAAGGATATAAAGTAGACCATTTCCAATTGTTGTCCTTCTTAACAAATTAGGATGAGGATCATCTTCATCCTCCTGAGCACTGAACCTGGTGATCCAAAAAATATATTGGATGTTATGAATGTATAGAAGGATATGCACAAAAACATTGGTACCCGGTAATTATCTACACAGGAGCTATTTGCTCAGCAGTGAAATAAAAGTGGCCGAAAATACTAAATCATATTCCAGTATGTTTAAATCAATTATTTCAGTAGACTCTCCAGAAAAATTGACATTGGAAACAATTTGAAGGAAGACAGACATAATTTAACAACATATGAAACAACAGCACAAGCAGGTAAACTGAACGCATTGCCATATTCAATAAACAGTATGAGGATTAAAAGCAAAGGACAAAACTACTTACTGGCTTTCACGATCTGAGGAAGAAGCTGTCTTTCCATTGTCCATACCAGATTTGTACTCAAAAGAAATATATTTGTTGCCATTTGACGGTTGAGCTCCCTGATGCTGCATGCATCAAAGTTCAATAGCATCAACTTACACAACCAGAAAGCATGTCCTTCTAAAATGGACTCACCAAATTAAATTGCAATGCATCCTTTTATCTTTGTACCAAGTAAATGTTTTTCATATTTCAAGTCAATGTACATCAGGGAGATAAACTTTAACAAAAAATTTAGGAACATGGATATCAATCCACAATCAATGACCATAATAGGGTTGTGCAACCTTTTGAAACAGACCTGATCAATAACATACTCTATTTTTTCCTTCCAAATCAGGGCCTCTTGGATGTTAAATGCTGCCATCTGCAGTACAAACCAGAGTAATAAAGTATTTACTCAGAAAAAGCAAAATTATAATAATAATAATAATAATAGAACGAAAAGGCATATTGGCAATTATGGATAAAAGGGAACAAATATATGCTGGATATATGAATGAGGAAAATCCACTAACCATAATTCGATGGTTCTTTTCTTTCTTGTTGTAAACAGACAAAACATAAACCATCTGCACAAAAAGAAGAAAATAGTTGGACGCAAATAGGGAGAACAAAATCATTGTCAACATGGAAATTTTAATATAGTTTAAATAATTGATGGTTTTTTTCTTTCTTGCTGTAAAAAGACAAAACATAAACCATCTGCACAAAAAGAAGTAAATAGTTGAGGGCAAATAGAGAGAACAAAATCATTGTCAATATTCTAACTACAAATATAACTAGCAAAAGCCAGCATATGCTACTTTCAAAATAATATCAACAGTCAATTTGTTTTATTGAACTTTTCATTAAAAGGAGAAAAAACATGCCGTCAAAATTCTTGACATGTCCTTACCTCTTCAGAAATTATTCATTAAAAAGAGGAATTTCTGACTACTTTACACTATGGCTAAATATAACTTGGTTACTGGTTACTGGTCCCTGTATCAGGTGAACACAAATACCTCTCATTCAAGTGCACAACTCGGCTGGAAAGGTTTGATTCTGAACAATGTGCTAAGCTACGGACAGGATTAAACAAAAAATCGGTTTAAATGTAAACTCAGGCAAATCCATGAGTTAACTTACAAGTTTGACGACAATGGAGAGGATTATATCACAGCTCTCCCATGATGATCAGAATATACACCTGATCAGGAGATTTCTCCGGTAGACAAGGAGAGAGATTTGCAATGTTTTTGTACATTTTCCTTTTAGAATTCTTTCTTCTTCTGTGGAGACGTTGAAGAATGGTACCTTGTCCTCTTAATTTAGAATTATTTTCTTGTAACAAATTTCTTCCTTAAGCTAAAAAGAAAAAAAAAATACTAATCTGTCTTGGACAATACAGGACCCCAATCCAGGCTCCATGAGTATATTTAACAGTACATAAAAAGGGGTGTTAATTTTTATGTGCATAAAACTACGAATTCCTAGCTTTACTCGTCAAATAGCATTACTCATAAAAAGACTCTGAGGCTCGTTTGTTTTTCCTTTGTTTTATTAAAAGTCATTGGTATAGTTGAAAGATCCGTCCTTACATCACATACCATAAATCATTCCAGAACATCTCCTCGCTTCAACCATTCAGTTGCCCTCCATTAGCATATTCAATTTCAATAATCGAATTAAAAATTGACACATCCAAACCAAGTATACAAGTACAGATCGCTTCAAGGATTATTTCAAGACCAGAAGGCTCACGCAGCAAGCAGAGATACCAACAAATAAATAATTCTGTATGTGCTAGTGCAAGCAGAGATACCAACAAATAAATAATTTTGTATGTGCTAGTGTCCACGTTTAATTGCAGAACTCACATGTCCATGATGAGTCTTTAAGCCTCTATCCTCCACTCTGCAGTTGCCGTCAATTAGCAGTGTTTTAATTGGGACCTAACAAAAGAATAAAAACAAGTTCATCTCGTCAAGTTTTCCAGCAGCATCCACTCTCCAACACACGGCCCTCCTCCCACAAAGTAAAAGATAAAAAACCAAAACCAAAAAACAAAAAGAAATTTAGGAAGCATAAAGAAATTGTAAAAGTGAAAAAGCAATATCGCAAATTCCCTATCCTTCTCCATAGAGTATCCCAAAAGGTAACTCCGGGAGTGGAAACTTCAGCAACCAAAACAAATTCAAACAAAAAATAATAATAATAGCGGAATTCCCCGAAAAAACCCAATCGAAGAAGAGAAATTCCACCCACACGAAAAGAAAAACAAATAGAACCACCTGATTATCCTGTGGTTTCCTCTTGTAATACGCGAGCAGCCGCGACTCCAACACGAAGTACCTCATGTGGATGAACGATCGCCCGATCTTCCGCCGGCCATACCTCACCATCCACCCTTCGTACACAATCTTCGACGACATCGTTCCCCCCAACGAGAACTTCAAATTCCAAATTCAGAAAACCAAAAAAAGCGACAAAAATTCGGACGCGGTTTCAGCCGGAAGCAAGAGACAGGGAATCTCTGCTTCGGCAAGATCAATTGCGAGCTCCTATGGAGCCCGACGACTCATCACTGGCGCCCGAGACAGAGGATCACAGAACCAGCGACTTCACTCAACTTTCGCAGAACGAGCCACAAACTCACGATTCGGTACTCAAATTCCGCATTGGCACAAATCACGGTTACTCTCCACCAATTGCCATAACCTTCCGCCTCCTCCTTCGACTTAGATTTCGTTCTGCCGCGATCAGCGTCGATGAGATCGGTGAAACGACGACGCACAGAGGAACGGTGTCTGTCGAGAGAGAAAGAAGAAGAAAGAGAGAGAATGTGAAGAAGAGATTCTGTTGTATTCTAATTTGCGCAAGTGTGAGATCCCACGTAAGTTAGAAAAGGCTGTGACCGCGAGCAGCACTTGCCACGTGGCATGTTTGAATTGGACCGTGTGGGTTAAATGCGTGATGGCGCCGTGACACTTTCTCCATTTTTGAACGAAGGTGGCGTCCTCATTCTCGTTTTTTCCTTCTAATAGTCTCCACCAGACCAGTTTAATGTTAATTAGAGAGTTAACTAGTAATCACTGTTTGAGGAGGATGTGATGAAAAGAGAGGTGGGTCCCACGTGATTTTTTGCATTTGTGATATTACAGATTTGACCCGGGTGAAAAGCAATTGCGGTTTTTGTTTGTATTGGGGTTATGGTCATTGTGGTGGTGCGGTTGGACACTAATTTACGCAGGTACAGTGATGAGATGCAGTGCAGTGTAGTGGGATTAGGAATTGGAATTAATTTGTGCGCCTCACTGTGTGGAGTGTCGACAGCTAAGCCAGACATTATTGAAATCTCAAACCAGGAAAAATAATTGTAATTAATTATTAATTATCTATGTATGCACACACACTTGTAAAACTAAAACAACTTAATTAGAAAAATGTATATATATATATATATATATATATATATAATCCTATGTTCTCAAAAAAACTAGAATGTAAAATCTAATTATTTTTTTAACTCCTGTATTTAATGATATGTTTGTAGTATTTGTACCTAATTGGTATTTTAGTAAAATAGGTTGTATTGTAAGTAACGAAAATATAAGGCTTATCGCATTTTGTATTAAATTTTAATTTTAAAACTCATTTGAATTTAATTTGATATACTTTGTAGTAATATTTTTATTTTATATATTGTAATGTGTTAATTTTGAAATAAAGAGTATAAAGGAGAAAAGTAGTGTGTAATAATAGTTACAAGTTCATATAATAGATTTGAAAGTCGTAATCACTCTGTGTTTTCTAATAAAAACGTTTAGTGACGTGCATTATTTATAAAAAATTAAAATTATAAAAAATATCATTTTTTTTATTTTCTGAACAAGAACTTTCGTGATTTGAAAATAAAAAATGCCAAAAACGTCTTGTGTTTAAGTGTTTGGAAAAATGATATTCACTTTATATGACAATTATTTGAGAAATAAGTTAAACGACTGAATAGATTTTGTTCCTTAAATTTTTCGGTTTACATATTATAAATTTGTTATTTTCATAACTGGAAATATTCTCATAATTTATCACGAGTTGCATAATTGATCATGCAACTGTTTCTTATTTTAATAATAATGAATTAAAAATATAATATTAATGATAAAAAAGTTAATAATAAAAAATAAAATAATATTTCTTTTTATTTATTTTTGTCAGACAAAACGGTCTATTTTTCCTTATCTTCGTTTTATTTAATCTCTACCACAAAAAATAACCTCAAAGGAAATGTTAAACATGAAGGAGCATTGGTGCAATAGAAACTCATAGGAAAATAAGAGTTTTGTCTTTACTAATTTGATAAAGGAGGTCATAATGGTCAATAGTGGACATTGACACATATGTGAATATGTGCAAAAGAGATATGGGAAGTTTGGAGAAGAAAACTGTGGCAATATTTCAATCACAACAGTAACCAAAAGTCATAATTGCAACTGTTGGTATTTATTTTTTTTAAAATTGTTTTGGGGTAGGAAGCAGTGTTGTGGCTGATGTTCTATGATCAACCATCACCACCAGTATCAATTTATTTCAAATAAAACCATTTGTAGTTATTCAATTTATAATTTTTGGATGTGAATGTTGGATCGGTCGTATATCATTAACTCAAAATCTATGAACGGCAGTAGTGTATGTTTGATTTTATTTTCAAAATATTCAAAATTAATTTTTAAAATTAATTCATGTTAATAAATTATTTAGAAACATCTAAAATCAAATTTTAAAATTAATAAATAAAAAAAATTGTATACTCTTTATAATTTCTCGATCAAAATTGATTTAAATTGATTTTCTCACATCAAATAGAATCAATTTTCTAGAAATGTTTCCAAACACACCCTTAATTAATTAACACGTAAATGTTTTTTAGTTAAGAACATAATGATTCAAATATTGCGTAATTGATTGTGGCTTGACTTATTTGACATTTGTTACAAGGTAATCGATCTCATCCACCTATAAAACACTTAAACTATTGTTACCAATTTATATAAATTAATTATTTTTTATAATTTTGTTAGTAAAATGCATTAGTACATTACATTAATTTATATTAATTTACTTTTTATTCTTACTATTTAATTTATCTAAAATGCATTTTGAAGAATAGGTCAGAAACCAAATTGCAACCTTCAGCTGACAAAAGTGATCAAAAGGTTCAGTAAAATTTGGCTCCTGAAAAGGAGTTGTGAACTAAAAGGAAACATATGAAAATATGGTCCCAACCCCAAGAACTTAGCTTTGTTTTTATTCTTTTATACTTTTGGTCAACAATAGATGTTGGTTTCACTTTCTCACTGCATCCTTTAACTATATAACATCATTTATATTGAAAAAAAAAAACCCAATAACTCATTAATTTTAAAATTAATAATTAAGTTTTTAGACAACAACTTTAATCTTAAAAAGATAGTAGTTTAATAATTACTGAGTAATTTTTTTGTTGTAAAGAAATAAAGATTTTGTAAAAATATAAATGTGTTAGCTTTTATAAAGATTTGTTATTAAAGTAAAATTTGTAAAAAAGATGTAATGACCAAAATGTTCTTGTGAGATGTGTAAAAGAAAAAACATAAGCGTTTTTTTTTTTTTTTTTAAAATTATAAATTATTTTTTTTATATTG
>Ga0214542_1000942_pt1 | contig 57239 bp, 29 predicted proteins | sample CNSS1metaG_FD_160096 | JGI IMG/M metagenome (GOLD analysis project Ga0214542, IMG submission 160096) | Root nodule microbial communities from cowpea collected in UCLA plant growth center, Los Angeles, California, USA - CNSS1 | ecosystem: Host-associated > Plants > Roots > Nodule | place: USA...
TATATATATATATATTAACAAATAATATTATAAATAAATATAGTAGAGTACTTATGGGATATTCTAACCCTTTTACAAACTATATGTACATGGTAACCCTCTTCATAAGAAGTGCAAAGAGTTCAAAACAAAGAACCATATCAAAATAATAATTTTTGGCATGGGCAAATAATATTTATAAATCTACACATGAGTCATTACCCACCTTTGATACATAGGTGTAGCAAACATGAACCTTAGTTACATGAGTGTTCTATTTGATAAATGAGGTTTATCCAAATTAGAGTTTTCTTTCAATACTCTGAGTACAATGAGGAGAATCAAAGCCTCAATCAAAATCTCAACTTGTTGATGTATAAATTTTCCCTTTCATGAATCTTAGTTTTTCCAATACTTGCATATATTCCCTTTATACATTAATTGAAAGCTCTAATGGATGGTATTCTCAATGTCCCTGTAATGGTACTTCCTTCCTTCGCTTAGACAGATCTAAATCTGGCCACCATAAAACCTAACACACATAGAAGTTAACAATTCATAAAGAATTTAAGCACGCATAAGGACAAATATACTATAAGAAAAGTTAACATTAAGAATTTACGTTTCATCCACGTCTATGCTTCCACTTGGGCTAAAACAAAAAGTTATTCTTAGTATATCTTAAAGATTACCTCATTCCTTTATTTCCAGATTTTCTCGATGATTGCTAAGCACATTCCTTTTTGTATGACATTTTGGTTATTGTTCATATTAAGGATATGGAAATGCTGAAAATAAGCCACGGTTGATTATTATGCACCAAGGTCCCTCCCATCCATCTATCACACATGTTCCATACACTTTGGGCAATCCTGCATGTAAAGAAAAGGTGAGGCCGCACAAATTATTTTGTAATTGCACCCCCTTACAAGTAAATTATTCTTTGTTGGTAGCTTATCTAGTAGAACCCTCCAACCTAGATGAAATGCCTTTGGAATTACCTTAGCACTCCATAACATTCTGAATACACTACACTCTTCCCCCTAAGTTGCCTTACAAGATGTTATAAGCTTATTTAACAGAGAAAGCACCATCAATGTCCCCTTTCCAAACTCAGGTATCTAGGCTTCCTTTCTTAAATTTCTTACCATTAATAATTTGAAGAAGATTTTGCTCTTGAGATATTTCCCATTAAAATCTACTTATCCTCCATGTTAGGTCCCATACCAAAATACTTTCACCTCAATCCCTTACCTCCCAAATAGTATTATCCTTATAATTAGAGATCATATATAGCCTAGGGAACCTTCGACATAGTAGTTCATCCTCTACCCAATAGTCCTTCCAAAAATTTACTTTATTCCCTTTTTCCTATGCTCCAATTAATGTAGTTATCGAACCAAGTGCCTTGCGAAGAACTTCCACATACTTTGCTTAGATCTTTTCACCATCATGAATCCATCATGGATATGTTCTTTTCACACAAGTTTCTCCATGACCCATACTTTGACTTGAGTACCTCTTTCCACACACCTTGGTCATTCATTCCTAATCTCCATTTCCATTGAAGTTTTTTATGTCTCTTACACCCAACTCTCCTTTCATCCTTAGGTTTACATAAGTTGTCCCACCTGATCCAAACTATCTTTCTATCCTCAGAACCCTAACCCCATAGGAAGTTCCTTGAATTTTTATGAGTTCCTTACACAAAATATTTGGAGCTTTGAAGGACAAAAAATATAATGGTAAAGCTGAAATTACAGATTTTAGGAGGCATACTTGTCCAACAAAAGAAAATTGTTTTCCTTTCCACCTAGAAATCTTGTTTCTTACTTTATTTACCATAACTTTCCAAAATTACTTAATGCCTAGGTACTCAAACGGTATCTTCATGTATTTGTAGTTTAAAATCTTTGAGAAATTTTGTATCAATTCCTTATTCAATCCCATCCCACCAGTTTTAGATTTGAAAAAGTTAACCCTTAGCTTAGACACCAATTCAAAGCTTCTTAAGATAACTTCTATTACCCCTATATTTTTAGTTCTTACACATTACTTACAAAAAGGGTTTCATTTGCAAACTATAGAAGCCCTACACCAATTTCCTTGTTGCCCACTCTAACGCCATGGTATATAGGTTCTTCTTAATCGCTTATCTTAACTAGTTCGGCTAGACCTTTAGCCATTAAGAGGAATATAAATGGTGCCATATTATTTACAAGATTTTAAGGATAAGATATATTATTTACAAGATATTGCGTGGAAAGATAAGCTTCAGAAAATGAGTAATATTTCCAAAATAACAAAAAAAAAAGTGATTTTTTTTTAAATTTTATTCTATAGAAAAGAAATTTGGTGTAAAAAATATCTTATATTCTACTTGACATATACTATTAGAAGAAAAATTTAATGAGATTTTTAAATATCTTATATCCTACTTGATGTTTATCAATAAGTAGCACAAGGTCGTAAAATAAGATGTTACGTGTTCTAAAAATTGAAAATTCTAATTCAATAAAATATTGTAATTTATATCCTTAATCATGAGAATAATAGCACTTTTTTTAAAATAAGAATATATTGTGACGATAAAAGAGTTAATCATATTGACCATGGTATATACAAAACTAAGGTAAATTACAAGTGTGTTTAACTCATTTATATACTTGTATTGTATGAGACCGAAATGATGTGTTAGCCTAATATGACATTGTCTCTCGGTTGATAACATATCAACTCGGTAGTAATAACATTTTGGCAGTAGTAACACCATATACTTAGATCATATCGGTTTCACATAATAAGATTAACACAAATAATCAAGGGTTGAATGAACAAGATAAGTTAGTAAAATCCTAAGATTACCTAGGAGACATCTTGATGAGGTAATATTTATGCATTAATATTTATGCATTCAATATTTCATTTATGGCTTTTCTTACACTAATTTTTGGTTTGAGCATCGGAGTATCATTGTAGTCACACTCGTGTCTCAGACGTAGAGGTACTTGAATTGGAGGGAAACATCTTGATCACTTGTGTGAGGTGGCTTGATAGAACTCTGATTGAAGGAGAAATCATAATAAAGGAATATTTTTAGTGGATGTGTATTGGGTGTGTATAGGTCTTGTAAGAGCAATACTTTAACTATTTCTATAAAGGAAATTTTATTTTTGACATGATTTTTAAAATTTAAAATTTAAAAACTATTTTAAAATATAACTTTTCGTATATTGATCCTTAAATTAACAAATAAAACAAAAAATCAACCACTTAACTGTTTCAAATTATTTTTATTTTTCTAGATAATTTTTTAAAGCTCTACATCACAATAAATTATAATTGAAAAAAAAATAGAGTGAATATTTTTTAGGTTTTATTATTTTCTTTTCTTCTAATTTCATATTTTAGTAAATTTTAATACATAAATGAATTGAAAAGAAAAGGTAAAGAATGATATTATATAGTTGAACTTTAGCATGTATAACCCTGGTATAAGAATTTATTTTATCTTCTAAAATTCATAAGAAAACGTATACATGAATATAAATTATATTACATTGAAAATTCCTAATAAATGGATATTTTAAATGTGTAAAATTATATTTTAGATTTATGATAAATAATTAATATTATGATAAAGGTTTATTTTAAACGTGTAATACATTCTTTTAAAAGTATTGAAATACGATTTAAAATAACAATAAAAATGAAAAATGAAAATATCCTTAAATATGTTATTGTTGAAGAAAAAAAAAAACTTTCGTCGAAGAACGACTTCTAAAATTTATCGTTTTCACTATAATTATTCTATTCTAGTTTATATGCATTGGGAAATTCAAGCATAACTTAGTAGAGGAAATTGTCATTATATAGCGGATCTTGAAAATTTTATAATGACTGCTGTATATATGGTTTCAGAGTCTGGAACGGTCATCATTAGAGGAAGGAAAATAAAAAATGTTGTCACTAAAAATACATGATATACTTTAAAAATGTTATTAATATATTTTAAAATATTAAAATGAGTTCATCATTATATTTTGAAAAGAGAACTATTCGAAAAAAACAAAGTGAAGTTACGAAATGGAGAAGAGGGGTTTGAAACCTTTACAGCTATAAACCATGGTGTGACTTAATTTGGGGTACACGACGGGACCATACAAAGTCCCACATGCTCGAATGAGATGAAAATTTATTTGGTTTTTATTTTTGGGGTTTGGGACCTATCTTTTCTTAGGTTTTATGACAGACATGAATGCTTTTATCAACTCAACTTAATTTGCAGTCGATGGACATATAAATGCATGCACAACTTTCCTCACCCAATTTCTGCACCTTTTAACTTCATCTATTCAATCATCATTTCCATATCGATAATCTTCATATATCTTATGTTTTTGTTACAAACTCCATTGATCAAGTTGTTGAATTCTTCCAAACGCAATCTAACTTTTCTTGTTTCTTCTTCAATTCTTATCTGTCATCACAGAACTTCACAGAACTTGGGTGGCGGGGCCTTGTTTGGTATCTGCTGATGTAACAGTGATAAGATGGAACCACGTTCAGAAATCTATCAAAATAGTCCCAAAATCTTGGTTGTTTTTTTTTTTCTAGTGTATCCAAATAAAACACTAATTATTTGTATATAATTTTAAAAATTACAACTAAAATATAGTTTTAATGGAAGAGATGGGAAAGGAGACAATAGACTTTATTCCAAAAATAAAAAATAAAGCAGCTTTTAGGAAAAACAAGGAAGGTTGTCTCCTTCAGGACTATGATAGGAGAAGGGAGCATCTTTGTAAGATCCATACAATTTATAGAACTCCTAAGATTGATGAATCAATTTACTGTGTCTGAATCTATTTATGTACTGTTAAAGTGGAATGGTAAGCACGGATTTACAAGTAACTTATGAATGCTTAATGTAGAGAGTAGTGTTATAGATAAAAGTTTTCCTCAAAATATTTAACAAAAATATTATTGTGGTGGCGGCTACTTGTTGTGATAACGGTCTTCTTGGTTTATGATTATTCTTAAAAATTCTGAAAACAATGTGAGTGATGATATTTCAGTTCCACCTAACACAGCCTAACTCAATACAAGCTCCGGTGTCCACTTTTTTCTTTTTAGGAAATTTATTGAATGGAGAATTTATTCGTACAACTGGTGATGCCAAAGCCTAAAAGCAAAATCTTGTTGCAAATTTCCTTATCCACTCATTTTAGTCATAATATTAGATGTATAGTATTTTACGAACTCAATATTTTATACTTTTTAAATCATCGGATATGAGTTTAATGACTAAATATTATTATTCCCCTCGAGCATCAGCAAATAGCTGTAAACAAGTATGTTATTTCACGCTATATATGCTTATGAAATTTTGGTTTCAAATAAGAATAAATAGATAATATTAAAATATAAATTTAATCCGATGTATATTTTAATTTAAATCACGTATTTATATTCGATACATATTTATTTTTATATTTTATCATCGATATTTATCGATAAAATATTTAATCTATAAAATTATATTATTTTTATAATAATAATAATTTACAAATTTTATATCAACAACTTTATATATATATATATATATATATATATATATATATATATATATTTAAGTTTAGATTCATATAATAATAATTATTATTATATATTTATCATATTTTTAAAAATTATTATTTAATTTTAAATATACATATATTATATATTATAAATTATATTTACATCATCCGTAGATTCAACAAATCTAACATTATTGTTCAAAAAGTATTTATACGTGGATATTTATATCTTACAAATACCTAAAAAAAATATGTTTTTCTGATAAAAAAACACCTAAAAAAGTTATATCTTTTTTCTATTTTTGTGACAATATCGTTAATTATAATCATTTAATGATCATCTCTTTAAAATTTTTTATTTTGTGATTTATTGATACTTGCACATTATCACATCTAGTGAGAAGTATATACATAACTCGGAAAACGTGTTCCTAAAGTTACTTTTAAATCAACGAACTTACTGGTATACACCATTACAATATAAACATTCGTGTGTGTGTGTGTATATATATATATATATATATATATATATATATATATATATATATATATTATGAGGATTTCAGAATGTATTTTTACATTCTAAAATAACTATTAAAAAATTAAGTACATATTTATACTTCTAAATGGTCATTACATATATGTTTTTTTATATTTTAAATTTAGAGTATATATTATTTATACTTCTAAATGAAGATTTCAGAATGTATTTTTACTTTCGAAAATAACTATTCCAAAATTAGGTACATATTTATACTTCTAAATGGTCATTACAATATTTTTTTTATATTTTAAAATTTTGAGTATATATTATTTATCCATACCATTATACAAACAATGGTTTTTTGGCGTCATTTTCTAAATGAAAAATGAAAAGTATTTTTTCTTTATTTTAAAATAACTAAATGAATTATCTTCTTAGAAATGACTGTTGTATAACTTTTTTAATACCATTTCTAAAAAAGTATTCATATTTTTTCATTATATTATTTTCATTATTTTTGAATTAATTACTCATAAAAATAATAAAATTATAAATATGTTTTGGAATCAGCATTCCAGAATTAAAATATACTCAGTAATAGACATTTTGGAAAATGGGTTCGTCGAAGCCCAACTACAAATCAAGATCCACATAGATTAAACAAGGGTCTCTCTTCCTACACCTCCAGCCATTTCTTATGCACCTCCAAAATTTCTTTAAATTTCCAAAATACACTTTGACCATTTAAGAAAACTTACGGACATCACACCCAAAAAATACTTTTGGAAGTCTACTTCCAAAAGTCAAAATATATGACTTCCGGAAGTCAAAATATATCACCGGAAGTTAACTTCCGAAAGTCAAAATATATCACCGAAAGTCGACTTCCGAAAATAAAAATATATCACCAGAAGTCAACTTTCGAAAGTAAAAAATCATTACTGGAAGTCGACTTCCAAAAATAAAAAAACATTACCAAAAGTAAACTTCGTAAATAAAAAAAATTAAGTGATTTTAAATATTTTTAATTCTTTTTCAAATTTATATTTTCTAACTTATTTTATTTTATTTTTTAAAAAACATATTAAAAATTATAAAACATATAAATTTAAAAAAAAAAAAGTTACTTTAAAAAATAAAAAAAATAATTAACAAAAGAACTAAATAAAAAATTGAAATAAAATTAAAAAATAATTTAAATTAAAATAATAAAATTTAAAATTTAAAAAAAATGAAAAAAAAAAAAAAAAATATATATATATATATATATATATATATATTTTAATTTAAAGTTTTATTGTTTTAAAATAAATTTAAATATTAAATAAAATAAAATGAAGGAGAATAATTTTTTTTTAATTTTTTTATTTAAAGTTTAATATTATCTTAATTTTATATTTATATTTATTTTTCAGTATATTAAATAAAAATAAAATTATATATAGATATTAATATTTTTAAAAAAATATATATTAAGAAATATGAAAACATAAAAAATAAATAAAATAATAAACTAAAAAAATCATTAAAAGTTAAAAAGTATAAATTTTAAAAAGAATTAAACATATTCAAAATAAATTTTGTTTTTTTGACTTACGGAAGTCAATTTACGGAGAATATTTTTTGACTTCCGAAAGTTGACTTCCGGAATATTTTTGGACTTCTGAAAGTCGACTTCTGGGAATACTTTTTGACTTTCGGAAGTCGATTTCTGGGAATATTTTTTGACTTTCGGAAGTCGTCTTCCGGTGATAATTTTTGACTTTCGGAAGTCGACTTCCGGTGATACATTTTGACATTTGGAAGTCGACTTCCGGTGATATATTTTGACTTCCGGAGATCGACATAATTTTGGGGGTGTGGTGTCTACCGGTTGTCAAAGAGTTTTTTTGAAATTTAAAGAAAATTTGGAGATGTAGAAGAAATTTTGGAGGTGTAAGAAGAAAGACCCTTAAACAATGCCCATAGAAAGACCCAACAAAACATTAAGCTCTCAGCTATGCTAGGACAAAGCAAAAAAGAAAATGCCTTTTGTACGTAAAAAAAATTCTATTATTGAAGATTTTTAACTTTTTATTATTATAAACACATACCTAATTAATGTATCGCTTATAATATTATTTTGAGATGTATTAATTCTTTTAAATTTTTACATATTAATATCTTTAGTTTTTAAAATAAACCGTTAATGATAAGTGACCGTATAAATCAAACAATAATTACATAATAAATTTCATAAATACGATTAATGAATGCGTAATAATCATTTAATGAACACGTGAATTTAAATATTCATTGATAACACCTTTAAAACCCACTATATCCCTTCAAATTTCGCATAAAAACTTGGTAGTTACTTTAAAATTTAGACTTTTTTTACGGATGAAATCTTACAAAAACAAATTCATAATTAAATGTGATATTAAATAAATTTTGTTTAGAGGATAAAAATGCTCACAAAATATTATATATTTTATTTGATGCATACCAATACAAAGTTAAAAAATAATAAAATAATTATATTTTAATATTATTAAAAATTATAATAAAACGTAAAATAGTTTAAATTAATAGAAAAAATAAAAAGAAACAGTGTTAAACATTTAAAAAGTTAAAAAAAATAATTAAAATATTAGTTAAATAATAAAATAACTATATTTTAAATTGCTAAAAATTTCTATGATTTTTTTTAAGAACTAATGATCTTAATTTTCAAACATTTAAAGTTTTCATATTTCAAACTTTGGATGAGCCAATCTTAAATTATAAGAGATTTTTTTTTTTTTTTTTAGTAGAGACCTTTGAAATTTCATAGTATTCTTGTGAAAGTGATATATCACTTAAAAATTTCAAAGAATAATTTTGTTTTTATAAAATCTACTATATGAATTTATAATATAATTAATTAATAAACTTAATTACTCTAGTTTTCAATGTAAAAATATGATATCAATAATCATTAATTATACATTAATCTGTGTCCCTTGACATTGATTAGTATTCTCCTAAAATTTATACCATTATATAAAAATGGAGAATGCTAACTAGTGCCCTAAAGACATTGGTTAAGGAATAATTAATGCGTATTGTGGAATAATTAAGTCTATTAATTAAAATATTATAAATACATATAATAAATTTTATAAAGACAAAATAAGCACTTTAAAATTTTTAAGGTAATTAAACTTTTTTTATATCGTTAAATTTATGTATTTATAATTAATAATTTTAGATATTGAAATATCGTTTGTATTTTTAATATAGGGGATTTTGTTGGAAAAGGTTATTAAATTAGAGAAAAGAAATTATGAAATCTTGAATTGATACTTTAATTTTTTTTTTTCAACTTTTAAGATGTTTAATACTATTTTTTTGTTGATTTTTATATTAATTTAAACTTTTTTATTTTAATTATATTTTAATATTTTAATTTTTAACAATATTAAAATATAATTGTTTTATTATTTAATTGTTTTTTAATTTTTATGGACGAACACTAAATAAAATATTAAACAGATTTGTACAATTCTTAAAGACATCTTTATCCTTTATTTAAAATAAAACTGTATTAATTATTATTAGGTCGGATTTTATTTATTAACACAATTAGTTATAAACTTTTACAAAAGTATATTAATTATTTTTAACCATGTCCTAAGAGCAGTAAGACCCCATAACAATATTCTTCTTTTTTGTGTATATATTTTATTTTATAATTTGTTATAAAAATAACAATTTAAATGAGGTAGAAATTGTTTGTCCGTTTTGAATTTTTTAAGTTAATTCTTCTTTTAAATTAAAACTCGTTGACAAATCTTTTAGACGAAGTAGTTTTTCCGTTGTAAGTAATTAATTAAATTTAAAAAAGTAAATTATACAATTTAAAATATAAAGTAATAAAATCATTTATGTTAACAAGGATAAAGTTAAAAAGAAATCTATACATTAAAACATAACTCAGTTACCTTTATTAATAAGTATATATTAAAAAAACAAAACAATACAAAGTATCATGTACTAAAAATTATTTTATTTAAAAGTATTCTTTTCTGGTATAAATTCCTTTATTTTATAATTTTTTTATAAATAGGTATAAAATATAAACTTATTGTTATTTGAATTTATTTTAAATATTTATAGAAAAACCTTTTTTTTTAAATTGCTTGTTTCTAGTAAGCTAAGAAATAATAAAAACCACGTTATCAAACCAAATAAATCGTTGATTAAAATAATATGTTTGTCTAACAAAAATCTCTTCTTTTTTATTAAAGGAATACTTTTATTCAATAAGTCATTTTACTAGTTTTTCATTTGACTCGAAATTATTCTTCTTTTCACCTTTCAAAATTTCTGTACTACATTAAACATAAGCTATAAAAAATGGGAAATAAAAAAAAATCAGCCTATGCATAAAGATAGGATAGAAGAAGGTAGGTCATTCATTAAATTATAAATTATTAAATAAATATAAATAAATAAAAAACTTGGCTAATAAGCAAAACAGTCATTGTGTCTTTTTTTCTCTGAAGTTTTTAATCTTTTAGTTTTGGTAATGATTGCTTATACTTGTAAGAACTTATTTTAAAAATAGTTTGGGCAAAGTCTCTTTCGAAAGAAACAGAAAGGGTTAAAAATATGATGGGGGAAAACATCCCTTTCGTTAAACTTTAAATCAGAATAAAAAATCAGAGGATGTGCCCAACAATGACTACATAGCTTTTCACTTTTCCACTGAATCACTTTTTGGATCTTCAGAGTGGTGGTCCACCACCTCCACAATGTCGATGTTTCTTCTGAGCCTAAGAGGGACTTGTCTTAGCTGCATGTGTAGCTGCACGAGTGGTTTGAAGTTACAATCATGAGATTATGCAGCTACTATTTTGAGAGAGACTATACTACAGAATATTAGATTCTCGTTTTACTCTTTATGCCCCTTTGACCACTAAGAAAAACCGTGTCCAGATACTGACTATGAGTGTATTATCAATAAAACAGAGAAAATAGACAAGATATAGTTTTATCCTCATTCCCGAATCAAAATTTTGAATTGCCCCTAACAAGGAAAAACACAAATATACTGCACTTCTTTCATGTCTTACTCTTATGGCATACAAATTCCTACTGCATATAGCATTTCTCGGGACTTTAAAATAGTCCAATCATAAACAACGTGTCTGTAAATCACTACTAAACTCAAGATGTTGTCATCGCAACTCTTGTAGACAGACCGAAAATAACACAGCTAAGCTAAGACTGAATGTAGTTAGTAAGAATGTTTTGGCATATCAATTCAGTTTCATCTCGATGCTACACTCTCTATGCAGGAGCTTCTCTGACTCTGAGTATGTGGAAGAATATTTTGAATTTTTCGTCATTATCTGTACAGGGTACTGCGGCTAACAAAGTACAGGTAATCTGGGTGGTTCACCTGCAAATTCTGTAGCCAGTCAGTAGCAGCTTCCAATAGAGACTCCACTTTGTGCCATTCAGAGTCTCTACGAGGAGCTAGCATTGAGCCTCTCAACTTATAAGCGGCAAGGCCAAAAGTGGGAAGAGATATATTTAAGGATCCATCGTCATCACGGACCTTCCTGCTACAAAACTCCGGTTGGTTTTTCCCTGAGAAATATAAGGCGATACCAAATCAGGTACAATTGTTGGGAACTTCACTACTTGCGTGCTTGAAATGGTCAGAAACTAAGAAGGAAAGAGAGAAGCATACTTTTTGAGTCAGCTGACAGGGAATGGTAGGTCAGGAAAGATGCATCCACCCTCTTCATTGATGATACCACTGGTATTTTATATATTGGATACCTGGCCGAAGTTCAATTTGTCAAGAGGACAATGAAGAGTTTAGTGATAACTTAAATGACAACAGCAGATGAACTTTTTGACACCTACCAGGCCACAGAAAACCAACTAGAAGGTGATATATCGCAGCTTCTATAATTCTTGAGTGAAGGAAACTCAGAAGCAAGAATGGAAACCTGAGAGGAAAAGGAAATTGTTAGTGTTCAAGCCAAGGGAAATTTGAATAGGTAGATCTGAAACGACAGACTTGCCTTATCATGTAAAGGAGGCCGAATATGTGGCAGAGCTCCCTCGAAGAATTCATAGACAAGCTGCTCAGCTGAGCAGTTTGTCTCCTGAGAAGACTCGGAGCTACTGTCCTCTTCAAGTCTCCTGCACAGTTTTATTCCCCCAGTTAAGATGCTAATAACCAGGCATCATGTTAAACGTCGTAATGGTGGTGCTATGATGATGTCTTGTTGTCAAAGAAGTAATGTAAAACAATATCATGAACTAGAAGCATAATTTGGTTGGGAGCAAGTTAAATAGTGGAAGGAATATCCGTCCTTCTGCAAGAAATTTACGAAATCACGAAGAACTGACACATAAAATGAGAGTGAACTGTGAAAGCACAAAACAAAATTTACTAGAGAGTTTCCCAAAATCTATAATCCATCAAATAAACAGGGAATAAGACATAAGCAATCGAAAATATAGTGCTCATGTGTATAAAATGATTGTCCTGCAGTCTTTCATGTGACACTTTCAGGTCAATGTGCAAACACTTGAGCAAACTTCACAATCGAGCAATACCATACGAATGTAAACAATGAAAGATGCAAATAGAAAGATCCATTAAAAGTTTAGTCAATCAACTTTTAACACCTAAAACTAAATACCATAATTCTAAACAAATAACCATTTAACTAACCAAATTGCTTCAGGGAAGGTAGAATGAGTGAACTGATAAGTTACAACTTGGTTGGCAATAAATGGTCATCACCAAGATGACATTTTGGTATAAATTAGTGTGAGGCATTGGTACAAGTCAAGCAGCACTTCAAGCATAAAAGGCCATGAAAACTATAGCTGTTGTGGTGCTGGATTACTCCTGCCAAAACGATATGAATCACAGAAAATCACAAAATCCATCCAACCAACCAAGCATGAACCTTTGGTTCTCAGCATTTTGTTAAATCAGACAGAAAAAACGGTAAGAAATCAGTATGAAACACAACAGTTCCATGATCAGAGTCAGAAAATAGAGCAAAACAGAAGCAGGAAATCAGTAAAAATCAATTTTGACAAAAACTGAAAGAAAAGTTTGATGTCAACCAATGAACAGAGTTATGACAAAGGGACAAATTATAAGCATTGGTGAAGCAAAATGGAGATAAACAAACAACCTCTCAGCATATAACTGAATTGCAGAGAGGGAGGGCGCATAGTATATTTTTGTCTCCTCCTCTCCGTCATGGCTTACTGGCACCTCTACACCGTAAGCGCTCCATTCTCTATAGGATTCCCACAGATCCTCGAGCACAATATATAGGCGTCCACTGCTATTGTTGGTACACGAGTAACCAGTTCCGCGTCCCTTCATTTTGGGCTATACAATCCAAAGCCAAGGCACAGAAGTTAGCAAATGAAGTGACAAAAATAAACAATTAAAAACAATTTCAATTATGTGCAATTTTATTTTTCAAAATAAGAAGAAGAACAGTTAAAAAACATTGGAAAAGCATCATGAAACTTGAAAGTCAATAGCCTAAGGAACAAGGAACACAAATGAAAGCATGTGAATTAAACGATTAGATTGAAGACCTGGCAGGAGGAGTGAGCAGGGACGGAGGGTGTGAATGCGTCCAAAAGACGATCCAGATTACTGAGACAGACAGAGGTGGACAATGCCGGTTCGTAAGAACCGGTTTGCAAATCCGGTTGGACCGAGTGAGAGTTGAACTGTTTCTGCTGCTCTCGCTGCAGTTTTCGGAAAACCGGAGGACTGTAGAAACGGTCGAAAGCGGTGGTCCTGTTGGAAGAAGAACCAGTGCAGTTGGACATTGTGGAGATACGAAAGGGGAGCGAAAGGATCAGAGAATTTTTGCGGAAAAATAATTGTGAAGGAGGGATAGGTTTGTGGATGATGAATTGATGTGTGAAATGGTGAAGAATTGCGAGGTTTGGATTTGGGCAGAAGAAGCAGTGAAGTAAAGTGAAAGAGCAAGGGACTGTGTTTAAGTAGTGATTGATATGATGAGGGTCGTAACATGAACGAGAAAGATGACGGATTGGACTAGAACTCAACAGTGTGTTATTCTTATAATAATTACTATTTTATTATTATTATTACATTATTTGTTATTATTATTATATAATTTTAAAAGTTAAGGAAAATTTAGAAGGTAGACCATTGTAGAACGTTGTGGATGTCTTTTTTTGTAATATATATTTGACAAATTAATATAAACTTATTTATATGATCATCTGAAATTTATATTTATTGTAATTCATACCACTAAATTTTTCTTCTAACTCTGGTAACAAACTAACAATTATGGTTATTTCCCCTAAAATTTTAGCATATGTATACTTTGTATGAAGTTATAAAGGTTGATTTTGATTTTTTTTTTTCCTGTGAGTTAGAGTTGTTATAATAGATTATTTCTCTGACCGATGTGGTCCACCATAATTTAGTGGAGTAGACTAGATTAATTAAAAAAAATATAATCTTTTTATTCAATCTAACATTTTTTAATATCTAACCAACATTCAAAAAGCCAAAATTATTTTAAAAAATTATTATTTTTTATTTTAAACAATAAATAATAAATCATTCATTCAAAAAACTAAATCGTAATTTTTAATAAAATCTAAATTATACATAGGGATGGTAACATGTTGAGTTAGGCACACTACCCCTTACCTGACCTGTAACAAAAAAAAAATCATTTGTTATCCACATTTTTACCTGTTATATACCTATTTAAAAAATATCCACATATTTTTTTAAAATCTGCGTGTACTTGTGATACTTGCGGATATTTAAAAAAAGATATTTTATAATTTTTTAAAATAAAATTAAAAAAAATAAACTATAAATTAAATTAAATTTTAATTTTAATTAAATTTCATCTAATAAAATATAAATTAATTTTAATTAAATTTAACTTAATAAAATATAAACTAAATTTTAATTTTAATTTTTTGGCGGGTAATGGATACCCACGAGTACGAGTAGTATGTGTATGATACACGCACTTAATCCATTTATAAACATGTACTAGAATACTCACTACCCACAGACAGTGGCGGATCTTGACCAGTATTGTTGGGGGAGCCAAAATAATATGTCCAAAATTTATACATTTAATTATTGTCATTAATATAATAAAAATAAATACATAATTTAGTATAACGATAACTAAAAAAGAAATAAGACTACAAATGAATATATGGAATAGTTGAATTTGTATATCTATTTAAAAAAAAAATTTCATAATCTAATAAAAAACTGAGAGACATAAATACCAAAAGAAAATTCGATGATAATCAAACCACACTTAAGATCCAGTTATAAAAAACACACAGTACAATATTTTTTCTTCTATGTTCATAAAATAAAAAATTAATATACAAGCTCATTAAATAAATTATTAAACTAATATTTCACTATCATGTGATACAAGGTAAAATTACCTTCTCCTTTATTTCTTCGAGAATGGAAGACAACAACTTACATATGAGAGCAAAAATAATAGATCTTTTTCTCTTCAGAAACAAAAGAAAATAGGTGAGAATGAGAGATGAGAACAATTCGTGAGAAACTCAAGTCATATAATGGAACCACAATTAAAATCCGGTTATAAAAAAACACATAGTAAGATACTTTTACTTCTTTGTTCATAAAATAAAAATGAATATAAAAGAGACTTATTAAATAATTTTTTAAACTAATATTTTACGATCAAGTAAGATGAAAGAATTACATCATTCTTTTCCTCCTCGTGAATGAAAGAGAATAAAGTGAAATAAGAGCAAAATAATAGATATTTTTCTCCTCAAAAACAAAAGAAAACATGTGAGAATAAAAAATGAAAATGATTTATAAGAAGCTCAAACCATAATGAAAAATAATAATAAAAATATTTTGATAAATCTTTTTATTCTTTATTTTTATTATGTTTAATTTCATATTTTATTATTTATTAACATTAATTATTATATTTATAAAAGAAATAAAATATTTAATTTAATCATCATTAATTTATAATATATTATATAATATCTATAATATATTATCTAATATCTATAATATAAAAAAAATTAAAAATACCTAAAATATAAAAAAAAAAGTCAAAATTTTAGGGGGGGGCCATGGCGCCTCCCTGCCACCACAAACATCTGCCACTGCCCACAGGTACTAATTATCTGTCGCAGATTTTATCTGCGACCACATACACAAATATTTTTATCATCCCTACGTATACCTTACTACCATAGGAAAACCACCAAAATAATTAATGAGAAATAAAGGTAGAGAGTGAATGAAGTGTCATGGGTGTGGGTCTCTCTCTCCCAAAATTTCAAAAAAGAAAAATTGCTTATGTTTTAGACTATTAAGAATAGGAAAGCTTTTTTTTTTTTTTTTATCTTTGAGGTGGTGAGAGAAAGGTTCAACTGAAGTTCTTAGTAGGCGTGATCTATTTTTAGCTTGTACTGAAATTTGTAAATTTTTTTATTTTTTTAACCCAACATGACTGAAACCTGTGCATGAATTTTAACCTATTTTGACAACTCTAATATGAGTACTTGATGCAGAATTACTTGGCTAGCCTCTCACACACTTGTAATTCTCGAGAGGAACTTGTTCATAATATGATATCCATTATCATACAAACGTCTACACCTCTCATAATATGATATCTATTATCATACAAACGTCTACACAACCTTCCCTCGTATGTACTTAGTAAATTTGAATGTTGGATGTTGGTATATATTTTTGGATATAGGGCTTAAGGACTAATAAACTAAAGTCCTTGTTTTAAATCTTCTAAAAAAATTAATAAAAAATAGTATTAATATATTTTTATTAAATTAATTGTAAAACTATATTTGAAAATAAAATTTAATGAAAATATTATAAGTGACTTTTAATTTTTATTGATAATAAAAAAAATATTTAATGAGTTAACATTTTTTTCAATAAATTATAGTTTTTAAGGAAAAAAAATAATGATTAGTTATTTTTATGCACCGGGAAGTCATAATACTAATGAGACCTAAGTTTAACTCACATAAGGGAAGGGTTGACAACACTTTCAATCTAATACTAATGACAACACTTTATGGGTCTTCTACCTTATATGTTGCAACTTTCTTATTTATCACTTAAACTCACACTTGAATTCTCAACACTTTTCTCTCTCCATGACTTCTCATCTACTTATTCTACTATTTGATTCCTTGTTTTCTTCTTGAATATTGCTACAGTAGTTTAGTTTGATAAATTAGTCAATACTCATTTGTTTATTTGCATCTCTTATGTGTTGTGCATTTGTCTCATGATCTATTTTTCAAGGAGTTAGTTGGATTTTAGTCTTCACAATCTTATTCGTTTAGAAAATATGTGTGGTGCTCCTTGAATGAACAAGATAATAATAATATAGATATAGGTGAAAGCAAGAATAAAGAAAGAGAAGTAGTTAGTGATAAGGATAATTTTGATTCTCAAACTCATGGTAGCGAGGAGGAGATTGAGAGACTAAATAATGATTATACTTTTGATGAAAATATATATGATCCAAGCTAATGGAAGAATATTGACAAAATTTAAGAGATTTATGCCCTATTAAAATCACTAATATAGATTTTCAAAGCACAAATATTTTAGGCACTTGAAAATGTTTAAACCTTGAAAAAACTTTGAAATATGATAATTTGTCAATTTTGATGGATTGAATTTATTTGCAAATGTAAGTATCTTAAAGGAAATTATAAAATTGGAAAATGATAAACCAATTGACATTCTTATTTGTGAGGAGTTTTTTAATGTTAAAGATAAAAAAAACTTATTTAAGATCAACATTGTTTCAACAAAGATTAAACAAATTGATCTTATTATCTATTGAAAATGATATGTTAAATAAAATTAATTATGACAAATTAATAGATAATTTTACATCACAAAAAGCTTAAAAAAATAAATTTTAAATAAAATTATGATACATTTTAACATAATGTAAGTGCGGGGTGTATGGGACACAAGATATATACTTTTTACTTTAACATTTTCACAAGAATAGGAAATGTGTCAAAGACTTAGAAATTTTGTTTGAAGGGTGACTGGATTTTAAAATAATGAGATCCTATTATTTTAATAATAAAAAGCTTACGTATAATAAAAATTTCATAAAAGGATCTCATTATTTAGAAAATTTTTTATATCTCTAAAAACACTTTTCTAAGAACTATTGTCCTTCTTTTTAGAGTTTCTAATCCTAGGTTCATCCCTTTGAAGATCGAAGACCGCTAAAGTGATTCCTGTGATGAGCTCTTCACTTCTATCCAATCAGTTTCTTCATTTGAGAAAGTTGGTTTTATGCTATTTTCCTTTGGGTCAGTTGTTCTTAGACATGCATGTGAGAAATTCTAGCTCGCATTTGGCTTCTAAGTCCTCCTTGTGAGTTTATGTTGGCCAATGGTTCTAACGGTATGCCCTCATCATGTTTGTGTTGTTCCTAGGTTGAGTTTGTGTGTTTTGATAATTTGAAGGGGGAATTTGATACTCCTTGAGCATTTTGAATCATCTTTCAGATAAGGGAAACTAATGGTTGTTAGAGTGAGTGAGGTTGATGTTGCATGTTTGTGGTTTATCTTAATTTGATGATTTAAATGATAAGTTGGGGTAAATTATTGGTGTGTATGGTTGTGGTATGTTGAATTTGTGCTTGATCATTTGAAGTCAACTGGTACTAATGATTGTATTGAAATTTAGTTATGTATGTTTCTAGCATCTGTAATGACTATTGGACTGCGTAGACTGGACTTGGCTGACTCAATTATGCAGAATCATGTTCTGCAGAATTATGTAGACTCACTGGTCAAGTGTAAACTCATTGAGAGAATCCTAAGTTAGGGAGTTTTTGACTTGGTAGTCGTTGAGCGAGTATATGCTCGCTGAGGGAATCCAAAGTCAAAGGCCCACAGACTTGAGAGTCGTTGGTTGAGTATATGCTCCCTAAGCGACTCCAAAGTCAAAAAACTTACTGACTTTGTAGTCACTGATTGAGAATACACTCGTTGGGCAAATTTTGGAGGAATTTACCTCTGTGAGTTCCAATTATTCACTCACTAGGCAAGCAATGTGGTCATTGGACGAGTGGACTTTTGTGCACTTTCGCCTAGCGAATAAATGGTCTCGTTGAGCGAATGCATCAAAGTCTAATAGTGTTTCTTATTTGAAATTTTGAAGTTTTGTAGCAAGTGTGGAATATTGCTTAGATAATGGTTGTGGTGTGTGAGACTAATTTGAGATTTATTATATGATTGTAGATATGAAATATAATGAGGTTGTCAAGATTTCAAGGAGAAATTCTATGATGGTGGTATTTTTAGTGTATGCATTGACATAAGGATTCAATATGGAGACATCATTTCTTTAAGAACTACACAGACTCAAGTAGAGTATAGTAGGTTATGTGATGAAGAGAAGAAGGAGGTCCTAGTCACTGAACTTGTTTAGTCCTAAACACGAAGAGGACTTATCTTGTGAGTGGTTGGGTGATAATTCCTTGAAGTCAAACTCTGTAGAGTTTAAAAACCACCACATATGCACACTACCAGTGAGTTCGATGTCAAGTGCAAGTATCCTCACTTGCATCCTCCTTTACTTACACAATAAAATGATTATTGAAAAAGAGATAACCAAACACAAACACATAACAAAGTAAACTAATATGAACAAGAATTACTTTTATAATTATAATAAGTATTTTATTTTATTTTTATCATGAAAAACAATAAACATATATGTAATACAAGTGTTTTCAATAGTATTTATAAAAGTAAATATATTTTTCTAATTTTTATTATTTTATTACACTAACGGCACAAGATAAAAAAACGACACGTAAGTCTTATTCTTACAATTTTTTTTTACTTATTCTCTTTATTGTATCCACTCTAACTCTTTCATACCATTATCCACTCTAACTCCTCCAGATTCGTCACACAAGCAATACCGTTACACATTTTTTTTGTTTTGTCAATCTTTCAATGCAAATTGTTGGAAACATATTGTGCAGTTTTCTTATTTTGTAATCATATCTTAGGCCCAACATTTTCGTGGTTATTTTTGAATCTTTAATAAATTTAAAAAAAAAAAAAACATTGTGGTGCAATTAGCAATTTGTGTTTTTCTGTCTAAAAGGTCTTATGTTGTTCAACTTGAACAATAAAATTAAAAGTTATTTTTGATGATGATGTTTGAAAAATATTATACTAATTAATTATTATAACTTTTATGGTATATGTTTGTTAGTCTTGTATATAAATTTATCACAAGAATTTCATATTAGTACATCTCCAAATTTTAAGTTTAATGATAAAATTATCTTTAAAAGATTAAAAAAAAGATTTTAAAATTATTTTAATTGAATAAGGTTTATAGAATCGATTGATCCGTTCTTGATATGTTTTTAGCATAATCGACTCATTTTGATAATTGATTAAAATAGAGAAAAAATAGTATGTTTTTAATTGGTTAGAGAAAAACTTAATACAAATTTAATAATCGTTTAATATTGTTTTAAGTTATTTTCAGAAGTAAATGAAAAATAAGACAATTAATTAACTAGTTAAAAAATAAATTAAAATAAATAATTTTTTTGGTAATATTCATCTTTTATAAAAATAATTCATTAACAACTTCAAATAATCAATTAAATATGTCTAAATCTATTTTTAAGCAACTCTTTAAAAACACTATAAATAGAATCTTTAATTTATTTTTTAATACATTTTATCTTTTTAATAAAACTAATTCATTAACAAGATAATCAATTAAATATGTCAAAATCTATTTCTAAGTAACGCTTCAAAAAATCTATAAATAAAAGCTTTAATCTATTTTTCAATAAATTTTATCATAATTTACAAAGTAGAATTACAAACCTCTAGATAGATTATTTTGTTGTTTTCATTTGCTTCAATAGTGTTTCCAAGATTTTTCAAGAATTATTTCAATTCTCTCCTAATTTTTCCAAAGAATTATAAAGGTTGTGTATTACTATGTTATTTATCTTGTGACAACTTCTTTTGTAACTACTAATTTCCTTTCATCTCTATGTTGTTGAATTAATTTCAGTTTGTTTCCTCTTGATTGTTCAAGATTTGTTTGATGCCTTCTCTTGGTGTGATTTAAGAGTTAGATATATCCTTCTTGATTGTATTCAAGAGTTTATGTGTTTAAGTGAAACTAAGAGGTTTTTCTATGATAATTTTAAAATGAAAGATATGAATGAAGTATACTATGTGATAGGAATAGAAATATTTCATGATAAATCACAAGGACTGTTAGGTTTGTCTTAGAAATCATATATTAATAAAGTTTTAGAAAAATTTTGAATGGATAAATATTCAGCATCTCTTGTTCTAATACAGAAAGGAAACAAGTTTAATCTTATGCAATGTCCAAAGAATGATTTGGAATGGAAACAAATGGAAGATAATGTATGCTTAAAATTGTATGAGGCCAAATATTAGTTTAGCAGTTGGTATGCTTGGTAAATACTAGAGCAATCCAAGACTAGAGCATTGGAAAGTTGCTAAGAAAATTTTAAGATACCTACAAGGAACAAAGAATCGCATGCTTACTTATAGAAAAGTTGATCACCTTGAGATGATAGGTTATACAGATTCAGACTTTGCCGATTGTATGGATATAACAAAGTCTATATTTGGTTATGTATATCTTTTAGTCGGAGGAGCGATTTCATGGAAAAGTGCGAAGGAGTCTGTCATTATTGTATCTACCATGGAAGTTGAATTTGTGGCGTGCTTTGAGGCCATAGTTCAGACTAATTGGTTGTGAAACTTTATTTCAGGACTTGGAGTAGTTGACAATATTACCAAGCTACTGAAAATTTATTGTGATAATTTCGCGACAATCTTCTTTTCTAAGAACGACAGGTATTCCAAAGGTGTTACGCATATGAAGTTGAAATACTTTGTCGTTAAAGAAGAAGTTCAGAAACGTAGAACATCAATAAAACATATTAGCACAAATCTTATAATTGTTGACCCTTTGATAAAAGGTTTACCGCCTAAATTGTTTGTTGGCCATGTAAAGAATATATGCATTATGTCTACTAGTGAATTTTAATGTTATTAATGTTTTTGTGGCATTCTGAGCTCCTTAATATATATAAGTTTATGAAATTTATGTTTTCTTCTTTATGTTTATGTATCTTTATGTTTATGTATCATTTATGCATGCAAATTAGGATGAAGAAAACAAAGCATGTTATGTTATTGTTATAGAAAGGGATGATATAGTAGTACATGGAAGGAAACACGTTGACCGAATGATGTGCAACCGCCATGATTCTTGTTATTTTTGTATCTTTGATTATGAATACTGATGGAACCAATTTATGTTAGGTCATTTGATGCACATTATGTTTATGTATTAAATCATAGAATGTTATGGCATCATATGAGTCAAGTGAGAGAATGTTAGAATTAATTGACAAATTAATTTTATTATGTGACTTATTTGAAATATTATGATAGGTCCAAATATGATTTAATAAATTATAAGGACCTATTGGTTATTATGGGAAGTCATAATCAAATAAAATAAAGATAAAATGAAACACAACCTAACTTGACGTTAGCTTATAAGAGGGGATTAGGGTTTTATCTCTGGTCATGAGGTTCTTTCACAATAAGCCATCAAGAAAGAGGGTGTGAGAGGAGAAAGAAAGGCAAAGAGATAGATTGAAAAAAGGAGATTGAAGAATAAAGATTGAAGAACACATCCTCATTAGATCTCTTATGGATCAAGGTCAGTATCCTATTATGATTTATGTGTGTAAATGTGTGAGACTTATAAATCTTAAGATCTTATAGTAGTTTTCTATAATGTATTATTGTCAAATGAAAACTACAAGACGATTTAAAAAAATGTATGATAATGAATTTTGAGTATTTCATAAATTTACTCAATATTCTTTTTTCAATTAAAAATTTACAATTATAAGGTGGTTTTGAGGGTCAATATTTTAGTGTCATCATAAAAAAAATTATTTATTATAATTTCTAATTGAATAATATCATTTACTTTTTTTTCGTTAAATAAATTATCACTTAAAGATGATTGATTTTAAAGTATCCAAATAATAGAGTAGAAAAGAGATATAGCCACTTAGAAAAATCAACTTTAGATAAACACTTTTTCACATATTTCATATATATCCATAATTAGTTGTGGGTACTTTAGAAACAACTTTATATATGTGATTTTTGAATGCATTGTTATTAGATAACCACTAAATTTTTTATGTAAATTGATCTCCAATTTAAACACGAGTTAATTTAAAAACACCAAATATTTTGTAGTTCTGATGCAAAAAAAGAATATTCGACCTTCCTTATTTTTCATATAATATTGTTAGTTATACATGACTTAGGGTATAAGATATAAACATTATTCATTTTGTTGTTGTGTTTGGCTTTCTATATAAAAGTTTCAGATCCTGTTAAGCATTCTTACCACATTTTATTTGTACATAATCTCTAGATATTGTCACGTTGATGCTGTCCCTCTTGTACTACATTTCATTATTAACTAGCCACTAAAAGATATGAAGTGTCTTGAATGGATTTTAAGAGATTCTTTTTGGATTTGTAGTACTCTGAAATGATATAAATAAGTTTTATGTATACAAATAAGATTATAAACAAAACATACACCCAAACTATGAAAAGTGTACTATGATTTTCTACTTTAGGAATTTTTTTTTAAGGAAAGTAATGAGATCTAGGGATTTTAATTAGTAACTTTTATGATTTATAAAAGGTTTTTGGTATTTAAAAGTATACAAATTTCGATTAACTATTTTTAAGATGATTTGGATAGATTTCACGTAATATATATTATTGATTAAATAATGATTTAATTTACTCTATTAATTCTAAAAATATGTAAATTTAATTATTTTAACCCAATTTTGATATATTTATTTAATATTTTAAATACGTTTTATAATAACATTTGAATTTGTTTAACACATTTTCATTTTAATATTAATTGAGAAATATTTTTGAAACAATGAATAAAACTCCACAAAATTAAATTAAAAAAGTAAATTTAGACAATGAAATACTAAATTGATTAAAAATTAAAAAAAATAATTCTAATTTTTAATAAAAATAAACGGACGAAAAATATATTTAAGTCAAAAAAATGTTACAATTTTTTCTGCCTTGAAGGGCCCACGTAAGGCTTTCATTTTGCAGCCCAGATAATGTACTTGGTCGGTCCATGGGACCTTGCCCACAAAATCCGGTGTAGAACTTTTTTTCGTTGGATGTACCTAGCCCAATTTCCGAATGGCGTGGGTCTGTGTTGGGCCTGATGGCCCATCCCCTAAACAGACGAAATGTGAGAGGCAAATGTGACCCTCATCGATTAAGATTCTGTAACCCACCAAATGATATATACAGTACGAAAGGCAGAGTTAAGAACGGAACAAAATATCTTCGGTGGTTGTATACGTCTCTATCAGCACATCGTTTTAATTCTTAGTTTTCACCATTTAAATTTGTTACGATCAGGTTTGTACATACTTCTATATATTTATTTTTTGACTTTGAACGAAATTATACAGAAAGATATTTGTTATAAATAGATAAACTGTCACAGAGAAGTTGACGGTGAAGGATTTTCTGTGTTCAGTGGATTGTTAATTTTTTCCTAGGTTGGAACATGACTAATGTGTAGTGGTACTAGAAAATTGGACCAGAATTTGGTCGCGCAGGGGCACCTATGTTACAACTCAGCACCATTGTTGCTCTAGTGCTTGGTAATTGGATGGTGTGTGTGCCATAGGGGAGGTATTGAATGTGACCCCTTACCATAGTGCCCGATAAAGGTGTAGAGACCAGGGGCAATCCCAACCTTTAGGACTGCTTGTAGGACATCCTCAAACTTAGGTTCAACGCAACTGCCCTAAAAAGAAAAATATGCAGTGTTGCTCACTTGTTATTATTACTGTTGAAGGGATATAGATTCAGATTTTGGAACCCAGCCTGAAGAAAGACCAAAATAAAATATCACGCGTAACAAAAGGATATGAAAGCGTTCATCATTGCATTTCCTTTCGGATGTTCAAAAGTTATGTGAAATAAATAAACAAACAAAACGTAGTGACTCAAAATGGAGGGTCCATGGTTTTCCTTTTTTTCCTTAGGGTTGTTCTCCTCATCTTAAATCCTAGTATTAAAACCATGAAGAAAAGATGGGATTAGGTCACAGTTGTTTTAGGATAACTGCATATTATGTTTAAAGTATTATTACATTATCTTGGAAATGAAACATTATAGGGTTAATGTGGCAGTTTATTGATGCAAACTAAGGTAATGATGATCCATAATTGGACAACTCATTAGTGAATATAAAGTGGGGTTACCGACTAACTATGAAGATTAAAGAGTAAGGATTGGCATCGAGTGTGTGGTATCCAAAGTTGAGACATCCCTGGACAAGACACATAGGATTGGATTCGTTTGTCATGTTCTATCACATCCAGGGGAAACAAAGGAAAATTTACTGTGGCTTTTTCAGCTTTGGTGAAGGTATGTATGAAGACGATTAATATTTATAAATTTTGGTCAGATATGGAAAAGACACAGAGAGGGCATAAAGTTGGAGATGACATTAGTTGACATTGGGGACTCATGTTTTGTAAGTGGCGTTATTGCTGTTGTGAGATAAGAAACAAGGTGTGAGCAGAAGTACATGGTCATAGGATAAGTCAGAAAAAAAAAATGTGTAGGAGTAGGAGTGAGATATGAGGATCAGAACGAATTTGGATTCTTTATTAAATCTTTTTTGTATTATTCTTCTATTATATTTTGAAAATATATTAAAACTAATATTAAAGTCTATTTTTAATGTTCAGCATATAAGATTATCGGAAAATTCAACGGAAAATCTGGTTTCACCCAGACTTTTTCACCTTGATGATTGCATGGTCGGCCCAAGAGGGCCTAAACCCATTAAAACAAGAGGGAGTGACATGCTTTGATGATTCCTTTTGGAATGCTGGGTACCCCACATCTTCGCAAAGTGTGGTGCTTGTGGGGGAGAAAGAGTGACAAAGAGAAACCTTTTTCTTTCCCCTTTTTTCTCGCAGAACCATTGAACAACTTATTCCGTTAATTAACTAAACGACTAACTAACCTTTCCTCTCTTTCAAACAAAGAATTTAAACCTACCTACTGCCATTTTGGTAATGTAACACCAAACTGTGTTTTTTACTTAAGAGTAAAGGTCGGGCTTTGAGAGCCTTCTCTTTTGTTTGTATAAAATATTTACATGCCATGTTTTCAAGTTTTGTGCAGTTTTAAGAGATTTCGCACGCAATTTATAGCTGGTGTAATGTAATCTTCCAGAGAAGGCCAATAGAAGACATAAAAAAATAGTGTGTCTCGGCTTAAAGTTATCCTCCAGAAAGTCATGGCTATGATGAATAGGGTAGGTAACAATGTTGTTATATTTTGGGGTCATGGCCAAAAGGTACACTACATTCATAAAGAGTAAAGAAGAATAGCAACCAGATTGTAATAATGGTAGCATTTTTGTCCTGTTTTGAGTTTGGACAATACGGAACAAACATGGTGATGGAGTGAGTAATTAGTTCTTGATGTAGTAATTTGAATGTATAAGAAAGAGAAAAGAGGATTTGGTATGCACTAGAGGTGTTTGAGTAATTGTCGATTTAGGGTGATGGGGATGAAGCATAGCTTTCGAGAAGATGAGAATGCATGTGGTTCCATGGTTTGATGTGGCTTGCCATCTTGAGAGTTGACAGCATGAATCTGCACATTTTGTGCACCAGAAAGTGATGTAAACCTCACAAAGGAGAGTTCATGAATATAATCATATATGTTTTTGGCACCACCATGTGAAACTCATAAAGAAAAAGCAATAACGCATAACTTTAACCTTTCCTTTCCGTAATAACCCTACCTTTCAACCTTTCTTCCCAGATAACACTTCAACTTCTACCCATATCATTCACAAATGCCTACTATTACTATGTTCCCGATTGAGATTTCATAGTTTTCACCATTCAGTACCATGTTACCTAATTAAAACAACTTCCAAACTTTGAGGGGCGTACAAGAAAAAGGGATATAACAATCATTTTTTTTAATTAAGAGAATTATATGTTATCACAAAATACTGAAATTGAATTTTCTTTTAATTTATCACTCTTACAATAACTATTTTGAAGATCATACTAATACTAATTTGTAAATATATAAAGGTAAGATTGTTTTTATTGTCGTGTGAGATGTGAGTGAATTAATATTGTGATTTTATATTATTACTAATAAAACACTTGCTATATATATAACAATTCGTTGTTGAATATCAGTCTAGAGAAAATTCAAGTCAATAATTCATTTTTTTTTTCTTTTTGAAGTTCTTAAATTGACGAGTATTTAATAAAAATAAAACCCATCTTCCTCATTCTTTTCTTTCAAAACCTAATTTTAAAATATACATTAAAATTGTTACTTATTCTCTTATAGTTTTAATAAACTCTTTAATTTTAAAAAAAATATTGTATTATGAATTTAAATATATAATAATATGAAAATTGTGATCAAATCCTTGCTAAATTATCTTATTTTGGTCGATTTTGTTTCAATCACACTAGAAGAAATAAAATCCATCAAGAGAGAAACTAACACTTTCAATAATAAAATGTGTTTAAGAAGTGTATTATATAATCATCATTACTTATAATAATTAACTTCTTTCTTTTTCTGCACTTACGTACTTAGTTTATCAAATTAATAATTCATATAAGGACGCAATTAGCTTAAAAAAATTATATATTTTCATGATTTATATCCTCATCATCATCATTTTTTTTACACAATATCATCATCTATATATAAATAATACTTATTTTGATCTCCACTTTCACTAAATCATTATATCTTTTATTCGACTTGAAATTATCAACTAAAAACACGCGTTAGTAATCTAAATCACTAATCAGTAGCAACTGAGGGGTGTGGCAAATATAATACGTGTTTGCATTGACGTTTAAAAATCTCGGATATAATAAATCATATTTATTTAACTTGATAACGAAAACAAAGTTGTGTTTTATATTCAAATAAATATTTGGGAAAAGTGGCATTTGTTAGGCACGCGCTTGAGGCGAGAGTGGTTTGGGTGAAGGAGAGGCGATTACTGAGAAGCACGTTGGCAGTTGCCGGCGGTTATGATGAAGAAGGGAAAGGCGCCACGTCCAAACCATTTTCCCACTCCCTCTCCACGCTGTGGGTCCCGCTTTAGATGCTCTTCCTGTCCTCTTCCTATGCTCCCGAACCTCACTGCTCTGGTACCAAACCAACATTTTGAATATTTTGAACGTTACGTGATCCTCTACGTGAATTCACCAGTATACCACCATCTCTTTTTTTATTTGCTGCAATTTTTTATTTTATTTCTATCCACTTTTAAAACAACACCCTTCACAAATCTGTTTTTTAGACTATTTAAACAAATTAAATTATAATGCATACACAAAATAAAATTTATATTATTTATTATATATTAAATGTATGGCAAGGTTGTTAATTAACTTTAATTTTTTTCATTTTAAAAGCTATATATTTCGAGTTAAATAACACTGGAAACAAATCGTTTAAGTACACTAACTCCGTAAAGGTCTTCCATATTATATTACTTTTTTTACTAGTTGGTAATATAAAATATTTATTTTAAAAATCTTTAAAATGACAATGTGTAGAAAAGTAAACTCGTGAAATTATGATTTGTGAAAAATTGGCTTCTAAAATTAAGTAAAAATACAGATAAATTCTTGCATTTAGTAAGTTCCAACAAATATAACTTGTAGAAGCTAAACTTTACGGTAGGTTGGAGGATTTTAAATAATTTATATGATACTATATAGAAAAATAATTTACATGCCGACCGTATGAAAAATGTTTTATATGTTATTTAATCATAAATTTTCTGGTGTTTTTGCGACTATTTCAAACATTGCGTTAATGGTAACTTTTAATAATTGATTGATAGTTAAATGTTTTGTTAAAATAATTTATGAAATATACAGTTAATATATTTGTCAAGTAACATAATAATGAGTTTTGCATATAACAACACAAATTCAAAATTTTATCTTTCTTTTATAGGTGAGGCAAATGAATTTTTTTATGAATATTTTGAGTCAAGAAACTTCTCCTGACTTAGATTTTGGACTTAATATCACCATCACGCTCTAATTTTTTCTATAACCAATAAAATAAACATCTATAATTATATGTATAAAAAATACATAATCCTCTTTTATTTTTCTAATTTTACCTTCTTAATTATTTTTTTAAATTTAAATAATTATTCACAATAAAAAACTATTTTCAGTTTTATTATTTTAATATTTTTTTAAATTCAAATAATTACTTATTGTAAAATAATTATATAGTCTTTTATTATTTTAATAACTATTTTTCAAATTTAAATATTCAAAATATTATTTACACAATATTATTTATAATATTTTTATTTTAATAACTAAAACTTATTTTATTTATAACTATATCTATAATTGTATATAATTTTTGTTTTCCAATTTCCAATTTTAATTATTACTTTTAAAATTTAAATAAATTGTAGTTTTTAAAAAAATCTTACCCACGGACGCGACCAGTGAAATATAAATCGTATAGTTATCTAATTATTAGATCTAATTAACATGTCATATAACTGTTTAAATTATTATTAAACTACTTTAACTATGTTCTCATATTGCGATGAACATTGCAACAGAGTGAGTCATCCTTCCGAAAAATGGATATAATTTTTTAGACGACGGATGAATTTCAGGATACCAAAAACTGTTAAAAGCATGTGATATGTCACAATGTTATAAAAAATACGTTTTTTTTTTCATAAATACAATTATTTTTGTCTGAAAAAACAAAAATGAACAAACTATGGTTTTATATGTTTTTATATTTGATTATAATTTATTTTTTATATTATTATTATTGTAGTAGTACTAATCATATAATGAACCTTTAGATAATTAATCATGACACGAATTTGTTTATGATATGGCAATCAATGATTAAATTAGCACCATAATTTGTATGACTACAGACTACAATTAAATTTGTGCTAGCCTTTTTTATAGGATAATTTTTATTACAAGTAAAAAATTCAATCCAATTCAATTTTTTTCTTATTTGATAAAAATATTTTATGTACTTTTACTTTTTTTAGGTTCAACAATATTTTGAAAAGATTTACAATGTTTTAATGTTTTATTTTTAAAATTAAGTCCGGATAAATTTCATATTTTATGATTAATAAAAACTAAAATTTAGAGCGGTCAAAGTGGGTCAGAATCCTTAGTTAACTCGATCCATAATGGGTTTTGGTTGAGTTGGATTGAAATTATTTTATAAATTTTAGTACGGGTTAATTTTTGATCCGGTCCACCAAGAACCTGACTCACTCAAGTTGAATCCATGGTGTGCTGGGTTGGTGAGCCAACCCACTCATAGATAAAAGGTCACACAATTTTTCTATATTCGGGTTGGGTTGGGCTGTTTTTCTTTAAAGCCAACATATTGGGTTGTCATGCAAACCTAATATTTTTGTGATTTTGGTTTGTATTTGGGATTAAACATTGTTTGGATTGTATTGAAGTTTATTTAGGTTTTAGTTACAATTATAATTTAGTTTTTTTTGGGATGGAAGAAAAAAAAAATTAATTAGGTGAGTGATTGAACCAACTAGTTTAACCCATCAATCTGTGGTGGGCCAAACTGGATTTGATTTTTTTTGACTCGCTAATAAGTGAGCCAAGTTAGATTGACTCTACTAAAATTGACGTATGAAGTAAAATTATATATTATATATGACAGACATTTACTGTTAATCACATGTAATTATATATCTTAAGTTAGAGTTTACTTTGAATTTAAATTATTTACATTTCAAATGAAGATAAAATTAACTATCACAAATTATTTATTGGTATAAAAATATATAATTAAGATGTTTTTCAATGATGATTATTGGACAACTATAGTTGAAAATGACGTTAAAATATTTTTAAAAATACATATAATTTTTTTAAAGCTAAATATGGTTTTAGTCTTTGTTCGAACTTTGATATATTTTTATTTTCAAATCTTAAAAATGGATTGATATAGTCCTTATATACCAATTACGTTAAATTTTGTTACGTGCGTGTGTTTCTTAGCTATCATTGAAGCGAGAATGTCGCTTTAGACACGTAAAGAGAAGATTTAATGTAATTAGGTTATAATGATTATATCCTTTTATAATGTATCAAAGTTCCGGATAGAGATAAATTCCAATTTCACCTCAAAATTAAAGGACTAAAAACATATTTAATTTTTGTTTTATATGATTGTCTAGAGTTTTTCTTGAAAGAAATTTTTGTTAAAGAAAGTTGATACTAATTATCCAATAATTGTCATTGTTCTAGACTTTTAACAACATCATTTAAGAACCACCCATTGTCAGATTATTCTTATTGAGATGATTTATTGTAAAATTGCAGTTGTATATGTTGTAAAATCATTTAACAACCCCATTTTATGTATACTGTTTTAGCATCCACTTACGTCTTCTTTGTTATCTTTGTTGTGTCCTTCTCTTTTAGACCACTGAATCACCACCGTAATTCAAGAAACCTACATCATTATCCCCAGTACACTCGACAACAACTCAAACCAAAGAACCATCCATGAATTGAATCTTCAAACTTATATACCTTAGTTTGTCTAAATTACAACTTTCGTAAATCTTTAACAATTCTTGAATTATCCAAGATTCTTTGAAGATCTCTACTAAATCCTAGTTAACTTTCGAGCCATCCTTACCCTTCCATAAGAATGCAAATTATGGCTTCCCCAAGCCAATAACTCATCTACACCAATCCAAAATTGATGTTTGTTTTTCTTTCTTATTTATCTTTATGTCTTGAGTTGTGAATCTTGTTTGAAAAATCTAGCTTAGGATTCTCCTCACTAGAATTAAATCAATATCATTAATCAAATAATACCTTTAAACAAATTCATTTACCTATATACACATATAAAAACTTCTCGATCCTAAAACATATCAACTTCCTGATATACAGTTTCTTGAGTAATACAATTTCACCTGAGCAAAATTTAACAACAAAGAAAAAGTTTATTTCTACGAGATTGTAACTTGAACAAGAATTTAACTTGAGTGAGAAAATATCAAAAGACAAATACTTTTTCTTCCTTGACTAATAATCACTATCTTGAGGAAGGGGATAATGGAAGCATAACTTACACAATAAAACAAAAGAAATAACCATACAATAAAATCAATATAAATAGTTTCCAACCACTCCACCAAAGATCAAATAATTAGGGATTGACAAAAAATCCAATTTTCTTGATCTGATTCACTTTTGTTCAAATTCAATTCATTTTATTAAAAATTCAATTCATTTAAAATCCATTTTATTGGATATGGATTTCAATATGATCTACATTTTACATATTTTATGGATTGAATATTCATTCTCTAAATCCAGATTTTCAAATATGGATAACCCAAAAAACCCAATCCAAATTTTCAATTTAAATTTTTAGTTGGGTTAGGCGAAAGGTCAAAATTGACTAGCCCAAATTTAGCCCTATTCGACCAAGTCGGCGCGACCCAACTTTATTTGTATTTGACGAAGTCGGCCCTGTACGAAATTTGGTCGTATTCGGACAAAATCAATCGAGTCAACCTAGGTCAAAATTTGGCAGAGTCGGCCTAGGACGAAATTTGGCCTATTCAATTGAGTCGACACATACCCAAATTTGACCACATTGGGTTGAGTCAGCCCAAGACGAAATTTGGTTGTATTCGTCTGAGTCGGTAGCGACCAAAATTTTGTCATATTGAGCCTAGTCGGCTCCAACCAAAATTTGGTTGAATTTAGTCTAGTCGGCCTTGACTGGAATTTGGTGTAGTCGGCCCTGGTTCAAATTTGGCAGTATTTGGCCAAGTCAGCCTAAGACGAAATTTGGTCGTTTCGGTTGAGCCAGTCACAACTGAAATTTGGCAGTATTCAGTCGAGTCATCCCCGACCGAAATTCAGCCGAATTAAATCAAGTCAACCTCAATCAAAATTTGGCTGAGTTGACCCCAGACGAAGTTTGGTTGTATTCAGCCGAGTCAACTGTAACCGAAATTTGGTCATATTCAGTCACGTCGACCCTGATCGAAATTCAGTCGAGTTGGCCTAAATTTAGCTGAGTCGGTTCTGACCTAAATTTAGTCGTATTTGGTCGAGGCAGTCCTGGATATAATTTGTCCGTATTCAATCGAGTCGATCATGATCTAAATTTGCCAGTATTCAGTCGACTCGGTCACGACCGACAAATTCAAGCAAGTCAACCCTGACAGTAATTTGGTAGAGTGGGCCCTGACTTAACTTTGGCCATATTCGGCCGAGTCGGCTCTGCCCGAAATTCAACCTAATCCAGTCAAGTCGATTCCAACCGAAATTTTTCCGAGTCGGCATAGGCCTAGATTTGGCTGTATTCAACCAAGTCGTCCACAACCGAAATTCGATCTCATGCGGCCAACTTTTACCGAGTCGGGCTTGATCAAAGATTTGACATATTCGGCCGAGTCGGTCCCAACCAAAATTCGATCAAGTCTGCCACGATCGAAAGTTAGCCAAGTCGATCCCATGTTGAAATTCGGCTGAGTTTGCTCCAACCAAAATTTTGTCAAATTTGATCGTGTCGGCCCTAAGGACACTAGTTTTAGAAAATTCCATTCAAATTTCTTTTCTAAGATATGAATTATAGATTTTGAACTTGATCCAAATATTTGGATCTAGATTTAAATGTTGATCCAAATATTTGGATATGAATTTTAAAACAATCCAAATTAGTTTTACTAAAAGAGTGAATTTGGATAAAAAAAATCTGATTCAATTATTTGGATCTAAAATGGATATGGATTGAATGATTAAAAATTCAATCTATAACCACCCCTAAATAACTTACATCTATTTTAAACATCAGAACATTAATCGGTCATTTCTGGCTCAAAATTAGCTACTCTAATTAACGTTGTCACATTTACATTCCAATTAGTTACAATAATGCTCAAAAAAAGTTAATCTATATGAATTAATTCAAATGATTCGATACAAAAGAATAAAACCTTTCTTAACTTAATTCATGTGTTATTCAAGGAGTTACTTCAAAGTTAAAAAAAAAAAATTAGAAAATATTAACTTGGTTTTAGAATGCTCTTATTGAATTTTGATCGATCAAAATTGATTCTACTTTATTAGTGTCTTACAATGAATGCATGTGACTTTCAACAATGATTATAACAAAAATCATTTTGAAATAGCAGTGAAAGTGAGCTAGAAATTAAGGAAAATAAATACAAATTGTACAACAATAGTTACACCTACAAGAATAATTGTATCTCATACTTAGAACAAGAATTACACAAGAATTAGCATCATCTATCGATATATAATGACAATTTCTAAACCTTTATTGGATACCTATTTCTTTTAACATCTCAAATAATGATGATTTTACAAAAGCACAATAAAAATAATTTTTTGTCATTTCCCTTCATGTGATCATATGAGTTGCGCAAAGTAAGAAATACTGTTTAATGAATAGAAATTACTGGCTTATGCTGTTACCAATGGAGTTGAGGCGATTTTGTTCCAACAACCACTCACTAACCGACAAAGACGTTCTGTCTACTAAAATGAAGTTAATAGATAAATTCTATCATTTACGGTAAAAGATTACAACAAAATTAATTTCAAAGTTTGCAACCTTTTTAACTATCTCACGCTAACATTTTGTCAAAGTTTATCCCTAATCCAGTTTCGTAATTTCGAAACTTGATCACATTCCATCTTAATGCATCAAAACGTTGAAATGTGCATGATTTTGTGCATTCTGACGCGATAACTTGGTGAGAAAAAAACCAGATCCTTAACATCAGACAGTGACATGACACTCACTCAACGAATTGTTCACAAAATTCCCATTCATCAACACAGGTTGGTTTAGTTAAACTGCATAATACTATAGTATTATCTTAAAGGTAGAAGCTGCTCCTCATCATCATCATCATTGCTATTATCTTATTATTATAATTATAGAACTATCATTAATTTAAAAATTCCAACAGTTTATAGGGACCCACTGAATTCTTGCATGTTGAAATCAAAGAGCAAAATAATTGTTTGTAACAAAGTTGATTGACTTAAGGTGGTGTTTTGTGGATGAGCATTACGGAAGTAGACAAACCCAACCACCTCCAACTTCTCAATGAGATTTTTTTTTTTGAGTGTTTGAATATTTTTTTGAATCCAAAAGGAGGGATTTTATTCTAAGTTAAGTTAGGCAGAAAATAGTACACCACTTTTCTTTTCCTGGATTATATTTTTTTTTTCAGAGTGGGATTGAAATTGTAAAGAATAACACAGAGGTGTCTCAAGTGACTCTCATCATATCATGTTTCTTAAATTATACACTTAATTTTGTTTAAGAAAAAAATATAGAGAAAAAGAGATTATGACAACAAGATATATATATATATATATATATATATATATATATATATATATATATATATATATATATGCATTGCAACAGTATTCATATTTTTGCTTTTTAAACAATTAAACTAGAGAGTGCAGAAAAATGAAGATAATTGGAAGCCTTTTTTTTTTTTCATGTGCATGAGTTGGAGCAGTATCCTTTCAAAAATAAAGTTGGACCAGTAAAAATGGTGGTCCCAGAAATCACCTAAAAAGAATGTTTCAACACCACTCTTCATGGTTTACCAGCGCTGCAAAATATCAATCTCCATTTTTTTTTTTTATTAGTGTTTGTGGCGATTAAATATGGGATGATACATGTTTTTTACCACTCTAATATAGTTAAACTTCAGATATAGTTTTCTGATATTTTTTTGTCTGCTTAAAATTTTTAAAATTTTGAAATATATCAATATTTTTTGTTCTTCGAGTGTTATTTAAACAAATTTTTTTCTTATTTAAAACAATACCTGAACGATGACAAACAATGGTACATATTCTTAAATACACTAAAAAAATAAATTATTATTTTAGAAAAATTAGGACCGAACTTTAAAAAAATGTATAAATATAAAAATATTTTGCTTTTAAATATATTTATTTTTTTATTTAAAACTCTCTTTTTTTATCTATAAGTATATATAAATTAGTTTTGAAAAAAATATAATATAGAAAAAATAGATTTATGTTTTCGAATAATTTTATTTATGTTTTTTACTAAAGAAGATTGGTATATGAGTAGAAAAACACTAGATTAAGTAATACAATGGTAAAACTATCGTGTAATAAGTAAAAAAAAAAAACATAAAAAGAAAATGGTGTTCATAAATTCACAACACAAATTGTGAGAAAATCTATATTTGATTCTTAATTCCAGAACGAATCCAAATTTACGATAAATTTGTAGTTTTATTAAAAACATTTTTAATAGAAATTACTTATAAATAAAGTATTATTTTAATATAAGAAGAAAGTTACTATCTTTTTTTTAGCTTCAAGCAACCTATATATGAAAGCATTCTCTTCAATATAAAACCACTCATATATGTAAGACTCATATTAAAATAATATTTTACTCACAAACAATTTTATAAGTGCTACTGAAAATATTCTAAGAAGCTAAAGAAAACCATAATCTTAATAGTTAAAAAATTTATACATTTTGAAAAGGAAAGCAATCATTTATTGTAGATTAATGCTTTATTTGTTACCATGTATCTGGATGGATGATAATGAATGGAGATAAACTTTTTAGCATGTGTTCCATTTTGGATAAATTAATTGAGAAAAAGGAGAGGAGTTGGAATTCATGTACTATTTATAAATATTTTTCTTATACAGTGATTTTTTTTCTATTCATCTCACTTTTTTTATTTAAAAGTATTTATAAAATTTTATACAATACTTGTTTTTTTCCTCAGTCAAATATTGTAAAAATAAATATTCTAGTTTTAAAGAATGTGATTGATTTCGTGGGTTTTGCGGTTGATTTCGAGGTGAAGATGGGTAAGCAGAATGTGGAAGGGTTTGCGAAATATCCAACAAAAAATTCCACTGACGTTGAAAAATATTAAAAAGATAACTAACTTAAGAAAATAAAGTGTAGCAAAAATATGCAGTTTCCTAGGTTGAAGTGCACGCGCCTTGGGATGAAGTGAAAGAAAAGATGATGGAAATCAGAACGGTGTTAGGAAACAAAACAAAACATTAATACGTGTTTATTAAAGTTTAAAACATAGGAACGTGTAGGTTCGGAAGATAGAGAGGTTCGGAGTTGAGGCATGGGAAGGTGAGAAGCAACAGAGTGGTGGTGGAGGGTATAAAGTGGATACAGAAAGAAAGAGAGAGGAAGAAGCATTTGAGTTGTTTGAGTACCACTTTGTATCTGTACAGAGAAAGAGAAAAAGCAAAAGGTCAAATTGAGAATCTCTGTGTGTTTGAATTGGTAACAAAGAAACCTCAGCAACACTCAACACCATCATCATCATCATCATCATCAAGTGTTAAAATCAGAGAGACATAAAGAGAGCGAGTGAGAGAGAAGAGACTCAACTTTTGTTATATCCCTGCATTGCTTCTCTGTAGTTACTCATCGATATTATTTTTCTTTTCTTTTCGGGTGCTGTGGAATCCAGCTTCTGGTGAGCACAATGTTGATGAGTTGAATTGCTGAGCATAGTCTCTGGTGGGAGATAAAGAGATTAGCTTAAGGCTCGGTTGGTGTGTGGTGTTGTTTGTTATGGCGGCATTGTCGTTTTCAGTGGCATCCGTGGTGGAAGATGTGCTTCAACAGCATGGTACTCGCCTCAAAGATCTTGATTTGGAATCTAGAAAAGCAGAAGAAGCTGGTAATTTCCCGTTATTTTTTTCTGGGATTTTGTCAAAATTCAGTTCTCGAATTCCGGATTCGTTGCATTTCGTTGTAGTGTTTGATTGTTCCAGGTCTAGTTGTCATATTTTTCCATGAATTTGTTTAATTATAATCCTTTTTTGCTATGATAGTTTTGCTTTTACTGAAGGTTAAACGGCTTGATTCGTGCTAGTTTCTTGTAAAATAGTTATCCTGAGATTGAAAATATTTGAAATGCAGCTTTCAGAAGGTATGAAGCAGCAGGGTGGCTGAGGAAAATGGTTGGAGTTGTTGCAGCTAAAGATTTGCCAGCAGAGCCCTCTGAGGAAGAGTTTAGGCTTGGTTTGAGAAGTGGAATCATTCTCTGTAACGTCCTTAACAAGGTTCAACCTGGTGCTGTACCGAAGGTGAGCATGGTCTTAAATTTTTTATACTCGGTTATAAGTTCTCCATTATTTGCTAATGTAAACTCTGTATTACTCTTAAAGGTTGTGGAGAGTCCTCTTAATTCTGCACTGATCCCTGATGGGGCACCCTTATCGGCATATCAGTATTTTGAAAACGTGAGGAACTTTCTGGTGGCTGTGCATGAAATTGGAATTCCTACCTTTGAGTCATCTGACCTTGAACAAGTATGTACAGTACCACATACGTATTTTAGTTTCAAAATTTTGAGTGACAAATGTGTCAACGTGAACTGAATTTTTAATGACGCATATAACAACAGATAATTCCTTGGCACTTAGCAACGTCGAACATTGGAAATTGGAAGTTTGATAAGGTTTCGTGTTGGTTTTCTGCTAAATTATCGATTTGTATTTCAGGGAGGAAAACCAGCCAGGATTGTGAACAGCGTCTTAGCACTTAAGTCCTATAGTGACTGGAAACAAACTGGGAGTAATGGTGTGTGGAAATTTGGTGGAACTGTCAAACCCACAGTCTCTGCAAAATCTTTTGTGAGAAAAAACTCTGAGCCATTTACTAATTCTTTGTCGAGGAACTCATCCATCAATGAAAAATCCATGAATGCTCTTACATCTGATACTGAGTCTAATAAAATGGTTGGTAAGCTTTATTTTTGGCCATGGCCTGTTCTCTGGATTTGTATAGTTGAACAGAAATAATAACTAAATGAATTTTTGTTTTCATTTGTACACATGCAGTCCGGGCCTCATTCTTTGAGTATGCTTGTTCGTGCAGTACTATTAGATAAGAAGCCCGAAGAAGTTCCACTGGTAAGGGGCTACGATTTCACAAGATAGTTTTATTTATGCATTTAATAACTCTACGGATGTTTATCATCTAGTCTTGCATTCCCGAATTTCAATCTTGTCATCTGTAATGCAAGAGAGCTTTTGAGATTGCTTGCTTTAAATTATATTGTCTTCTCCATGGAACAGTTAGTTGAATCAGTCCTAAACAAGGTAGTGGAGGAGTTTGAACATCGCATTGCTAGCCAGGGAGAACAGGTACAATATTCACCTTATTAATGTATATTGTCATTGTTTTCTGGTGATGGTGGGTAAGTTTCTGTACAGAAAATGGGTCCATTATTAGGAAAGAAAAACTTGTTGGTTAATCATTTTGACAAGCTGTGTTCTTGGTTATTTATTAATATTTTAATTCACAGACTAAAATTTTAAGAGGTGCTGTGTCCCAAGGCAATGGATCTGTATCAAAGTTTGTTATGGCAGATAAAAAGGTAATAATACTGATCCCGAGCTTAACATATTCGAAAACCTTCGTCAAATTTGAAAACGCTCATACTTACCCAGTTTTTTAATTGACTAGATGGATAACAAGATTCCCTCAGTAACAAAGAAAGAAGGATTCCTTCATAAAACCCTTGTTGAGGATGAGGAATCAAAAAGGCGACTTTTGAATCAGCAAGTGCTCTTTGATCAACAGCAAAAAGATATTCAAGTAGGGAGGAGCTAAGATAATACTAATCTCTTTTAACTTAGCGATTTTTTTATTTATAAGTAAAATAATGCCTTCTGTGTATTTTTAAGGACCTAAAGAATACAATTCAAACCACCAAAGCTGGTATGCAGTTCCTGCAAATCAAGTTTCACGAAGAGTTCTCCAATCTAGGTAATATTATGCTTCTGATTAATTTCTTTTCTATATTGTTTCATTCCTATATAATGTGCATTATCATTGGTGAATAAGGTGCTGCATCTTTTTTGATTTTCCATTTCTCTGTATAGGCAAGCACGTTCATGGCTTAGCTCATGCTGCTTCTGGATATCATAGAGTACTTGAAGAAAATCGCAAACTATACAATCAAGTCCAGGATCTGAAGGGTAAATCACGCTGATTGACGAGCTTCTTTAAGATTATTACGACTTATATTTGTCTCGATAAAACTAAGATGGTTGATTTTGTTTAATCAGGAAGTATTAGGGTGTACTGTCGAGTAAGACCCTTCTTATCTGCACAACCAATTTATTCGAGCACGGTGGATAATATAGAAGATGGATCTATCACAATTAGTATCCCTTCAAAGAATGGGAAAGGGCGCAGATCCTTCAACTTCAACAAAGTATTTGGACCAGCTGCGTCCCAAGGTTGGTTTGGTTTTGAATTTCAGTTATCTCAGGATCACTATGTCTAAGTAAATATTGATAAAAATGTATGTCTTGCGTTCAGCGGAGGTCTTCTCTGATATGCAGCCACTCATTAGGTCTGTTCTTGATGGTTACAATGTTTGCATATTTGCTTATGGTCAAACAGGATCCGGAAAAACTTACACAATGGTAAGTTACTTTTAGTTGTCAGTTGTCACCTAAAAATACTTGAAGTTTTAATGACACTTTTCTTATTTATGTTTTTTTCTCGTAGACTGGACCGAAAGAGATCACAGAGAAAAGCCAAGGTGTAAATTACAGGGCCCTAAGTGATTTATTTCTTACCGCAGATCAAAGAAGAGACACTTTTTGCTATGATGTGTCTGTTCAAATGATTGAGATTTACAATGAGCAAGTCAGAGATCTATTGGTTACTGATGGATCAAACAAAAGATATCCTTTTAGTTGTTAACTTAAAATGAGAAAGTATACATGTGTAATTGCCTTTTCTGTTTTGAATATTTTTTATATGGGGTTAGTTAAGCATAGGATGAAAACAACCATTATACTAATGATGCATTTTCCCTTAACCATTTATCACGTTGGAGATTCGTAGTAATTCTCATCGAGGGCTCAGTGTACCAGATGCATGCCTAGTTCCAGTATCATCAACAAGAGATGTTATTGAACTAATGAACCTTGGCCAAAGGAATCGTGCAGTTGGGGCTACAGCCCTTAATGACCGTAGTAGCAGATCACACAGGTATATCCTATTCATTGTCCTGTCGTCCACTCTTGTTTATTTAGTGTTTTTATTGACTTCTTAATTATCATATTGGCAGTTGCTTGACTGTTCATGTTCAAGGAAGAGATTTAACGTCTGGAACTATTCTATGTGGATGCATGCATCTGGTTGACTTAGCAGGAAGTGAGAGAGTTGACAAATCTGAGGCCACAGGAGACAGATTGAAAGAGGCTCAGCATATTAACAAATCTCTTTCAGCTTTGGGTGATGTCATTGCTTCCCTTGCTCAGAGGAACCAACATGTTCCTTATAGAAATAGCAAGCTCACACAGCTACTCCAAGATTCACTTGGTAAGGTTTAAGCTTTTCTGTACACTTTTCTATTCTTGGATGCTCAATTTTCTCCAATTTGATTATCTCATTACGTTGGTGGCGTTTTACTTCAGGGGGACAGGCCAAGACACTTATGTTTGTTCACATCAGTCCAGAGGTTGATGCTGTTGGAGAAACAATTAGCACCTTGAAGTTTGCAGAAAGAGTTGCCACTGTTGAACTTGGTGCTGCTCGAGTAAACAAGGATGGGGCAGATGTCAAAGAGCTCAAAGAACAGGTTCATATTCAAATTTCTCTGCTGTAGGTCTTCAGAATAATCTTAGAAAGTTTTAGCACTTTAGTTAAGCTAAATTTATGAATAATGTTTCAGATAGCGAGCCTCAGAGCAGCATTGGCACGAAGGGATGGTGAATCTCAGCATTCTCTGTCTGGAAGTTCTGAAAAATATAGGACAATGGCTAGTGAGTCATCGCCTTATCATGCAAACCAACGGGGAGTAGATATTGTGAATGATCGCCTAGGATGCCGGCAACCAATGCTTGATCTCGGAAACATAGAGGTATGTATACTTTGAAAGAATGGTTTTGTATGTAGGAAAAAAAAAACAATTCATTTAAATTTTAGAGCATAAATCCTGAGATGTTTCTGGACAAGAACATGTTTTTTAATCAATAAAAGTATACAAAGAGATGTCTACGAATTCACCATTGATGAATCTGAATGAACAATCAATTTACTTATCGTTCGTTGAACATTGATCCTGCAGCTTCACAGTAATACCCCATTGAGACAAAAAAGTCAAAGCTATGATTTTGATGAGATGTCTACGAATTCACCACCGTGGCCACCAGTGAACAACCCTGGACAGAACTACCGGGAAGATGACAGAGAAACTGGTTCAGGAGAGTGGGTTGATAAAGTCATGGTAAACAAGCAAGATGCAAACAAAACTGACAACATCTTAGGCTGTTGGGAAGCAGACGGTGGGAACTTATCCGAGGTGTTTTATCAGAAATATCTCCAAGATTCTTCTAAAATGTACTCAGATGGATCCTACAACATGTTCGTGGGGCACAACCAATTTAAGAGTGCTGGTTCAGATGACATGGATGATCTTGATGATACAACCACTGATTCCTCGGAGCCTGATTTGCTTTGGCAATTTAATCATTCCAAGGTTACCACCATAGCCAATGGTAATGGATCAAAGGCTAGGAGACCTGTCTCTAAGCCAACAAATAGCCCCATATTGAGGTAATGCTTCTTTATTCTAAACAGTTTTTCTGTAGCTTTTCTTCTTTGTTTAGATTAAGATGAAAGAAACATGCATGGTGATAACTTAACTGATGCAATTTTTGCAGCAAGAATAATTCTTCTCTTGGTCCTTCACCTTCACGAAAACAACCAAATGGTGTGCTACATCGAACAGGAAGACATCCAGCTCCAGTGGACATGAAACGCAAAACTAGTAGTAAAAAGTAAGCATGTTATTATATTGGACATTATTATAAGAGTGATTTTTTGTTTCTTTCAATTTTTTAGATGGAGAGCTTTTGCAATAATTTTTGGTTGGGTTTATGCTTGTAAGTTTTGTAAGTTGTATTTACACAGATAATGGAGGCAATAATGCCCATTGCTTCTACCATTGGGATCCATGACGTTTTTTTTTTCATCTTACACTGTAGTTTTTAGGTGATGTAAAAATTCCAAACCATTGCAATGGTCAAGATTGCAACAATGATCTGATTTGTAAAGTCTATTTTTTTTTTCTTGTTTTGGTTGCCCTTTTCTCATAAAGGCTAAAGTTGTACTCCTCTTGAATTTTCTTCTATTTCTGTCCTCTTCTTGACTCATGTATATATAACATGATGAAACGTGAATTTATTTTTTCTGTGTTAGAAAATTTTTATTTTAAAATTTGAAAAAATAAAACACAATCTTATTAGATTTCTTTTTACTTTTTATTATAATTCTAGAGTAGTGGATTGTTATAGAATATAAAGAGAGATAATATGAAAAAATAACATAGCAGGAGAAAATACGATAAGTAGAAAAACAGAGAGTATGATAAAGAAAGCTTCACATAAAAGTTAATTTGAAGCATCAAAGCAACTTATTTTATTTTAATTAACTTCTTAAAAGTATTTTAAGTTAAATATATGGGTTTTATAAGATTTTCTAAGTAGAATATGTATGACATAAAATTTAGGACATGGTGTATTAAATAAGAATGTTATTTCAAAATGTAACAATGTAGAACCTTTCAAAAATTACATTGCTACATTCTTATCTTTATGATCAAAACCTTTTAAAAAATGTACCAATGTAATTTTTGAAACGTTCTGACAGACTTAAATCCCTCACTTTTTTTTTAAATGTAATTTGTGATCCATTTATGTATTTAAATTGATATAGTTACTTCTACAAATTGCTATTATGCATTGGTTATGAATTATATCATGCTTAAATTAATTTGATAATATTCATAATTTATTTTATTGTTAATTGGGTAAAAAGCAGTCTCATTACTGTAATTTTTATAATTAAGAGACTTAATTGAACTTTTTTTACTAATAACGAAATCAGATAGAATAAAATCAATTGATATTAGAAGTAAAAACGTAGTTATTTTTTCATCTGGAACAGACCCGAAGGCATAATAAAAGCCTAGCCCGGTAGTGTTGTGGGGCCATGTTATTTGTTTTGTGTGTATGTGTTTGGCAAATCTTGCACTTAGATATTTTTGTCCCAAACAATTATAAATATAATCTAACAATATCTGTATAATACTGGAATTTAGAATGAAATTTGTACTATTTTTTTTAGGACATACATAAACATCAACAGTGAGAAATGACTTGAATCTATATAAGTGATATTTTTTGTCATTTAAAATTTTAACATAATGAAATTATATGTACTTACTTTTTTATATTTATTTAGATTTAAACTCATAGTTAAATTTTTAATAATTATTTTATATATTTAAAATACATTAATTTTAATATTTTGAAATATGTTAAAAAAATAAGGATTAAATATGTTTTTGGTCCCTCAAGTTTTAGTGAATTTTGGAATTAGTCCCTCATCAAAACTTTATACCAATTTAGTCCTTCATCTTTCAAAATGAGTGAATTTAGTCCTTTTAACCAAATTTTGTTAAGTTTATCTGACGTTTCAAGCACATTTCATAATAGTATTTAAGTTAACATTGAAGCAAAAATGTGTCAAACAGTGTAAATAATTTAAATACTATCATGAAATGCGCTTGAAATGTCAGATAAACTTAACAAAATTTGGTTTTAACAAAATTTGGTTAAAAGGACTAGATTCATGTATTTTGAAAGATGAAGGACTAAATTGGTCAAAAATTTTGATGAGGGACTAATTCCAAATTTCGCTGAAACTTGAGGGACCAAAAACATATTTAACCCAAAAAATAATATATCAAACATATAGTATTTTAAATGAATGATAGATAAATAATATAAAAAATTCTGTAAATATTACGACTCGTGCATTCCATTCATATTTATCAATATATACTTTCAACTTTGAACTAAATTATTCCTTAGTAGATGTCTTTAATTATTGTAAAGTTTGCATCGTTCTTTAAATTGTTTTAAAGAAGGAAGAATAATTATGAAATTTGTTGATTTGTATAGAAGAGGAGATATTGTATGTATGTAATGTAGAGCACTACTTTAAAGGTGTTTGAATGTATGCTTACAATGTATGTACATTGTACTCGCAATAACAACATTCTCATGCAATATTTCTTTCTCTTCCAAAACATTGTTTAGGAATATTTTCAAATAGGTTACTATTACTGTTTTTATATTAGCAAAGACATTTGGTTCTAATTATTTTGTTTTTTTAAACTTTAACTCATATTTGTATTATCATTAAATTGTAACTAGTGAAAATAAATGTGCTAGGAAGTGGACATTGAGTTTAATTTAACCTTTCAAAAATGGTATTGTAATACATGTGTGTGTACTTTTATCTTATCATAATAAATAAATAAAAAATTTATAATTATTATTAAAATGAAAAATGTTATTAAATATATAAAAAGTATGTCCTAAAAAATAATTATAAAAAATAGTTATAAGATTTAAAGGTAAAATGATTAATAAGGTAGTTTATGTTGATAAGGGTAAAATGGATGGTGAAAGATATATAAAAAAAGAAGCTATCAAGTAGTTACCAAAAATAGTACCCTGTATTAGTAGTTATAGATGTAAATGAAAAAAAGTTATACAAAATGAATATTTAAAAACACATTTAAATTCTTTTATTTATTTCATGTAAGAGATATTGAACAATGAATTTTGAATTGAGTAACCGTGCTGAACTACCCGTATATACTTTGTGTGATGGAAATATTATATGACTAATTTTCCTTTAAAAGAAATTATCATTTCAAAAAGAAATCAGATTTACAATTCAAGCATATAAATTAAAATTTAACCATCAGTTATTTATTTTCAAATCTTTATTATCTCTTTGAACTGTTGTTCTCTTAAGTTTTTTATTTTATTTATATTTATCTTTTTGGAATCTATTCTTATCATTTTGATAGTGATGGTCAATTATAATCGATTATAATTTGAATCAAAATAATTTTGTTTTCTTATGTCTCAAATTACTTTTTTGTGCTTTTTTATATAAGTTCAAATTTCTTTTTTTCTTCAAAATGTAGGTTTCAGTCCCACATATATGAATACCTTCACGAATTAAAGAATCACTTTTAAATTAGCTTATTCAAGTCAAATTAAACTTCTCACGTTCAATCTCAGAAAATTCACAGTAATCCTGCTGACGTTTAGTCTTTAAAATTCTTATACTCCGTCCAAATTTACAATTAAGAATCATAAATTTAACTTTGAAATTCAAAATTGCTTTAACAATAAGTTTAGTTTCATCCTTCGAAGAGTTTTGAACGAAGTCCATTTCTTCCTCTTTTTCTAAAAAACAAAAAACTATAAATTTTAAATCTTATATTCAAAGAGATAAAATATTAAACTTCATCTTCTTTAACAGTTAGATCGACATCATATTTGATTAAAATAACCATTTCAAGTAAAAAAAAAGTGTAAATAACTATAAAATTCAAGTATATGACTATTTATCATCTTGGTTAAAAAAAAATGAATATATTTCTCTCTAACCATATATTTGTGTATCTGATTAAAATGTGAGACATTATTACGAAATTTGAGCTTATATTTACTTGGATCAACATTATGTTAATTTATTATTAAGATTAATGAAAAGGTCGTAAATAACATGAAGAAATATAAAATAAAATTACAATTTAGGCACAGAAGTATCTCTTTCATTGGAGGTGTGTTTGGTTTCTTTTAGCAGCAATGTTGCAGAAATTAGATGGCAGAGCATGTCCCACCCGATTAAACAAAGTGGAAACAGAAAACATAGGTTGGGTTGCAGACAAAGTGGAAGGCACTTATATTCTATCGCTTTTATTTTGCTTCATCTTTTCACTTACATCTTCAACAAAAATGGTTGGATCAAACAATCTTTAAAAGATTCTTGTAATAGACAAACTTTGCTTAGATTCGGCTTAAAGGGTTGCCCACATGGCTTTGGCTGTAGTTGGGAGTTCACAGTCCTAACCCATCACAGTTGTAACTTGCATTTTTATGATAAAGATTAACACTATCCAATCAGAGGTTGAGATCCCTTACAAGCTACAAATTTTAGCATTATTATGTTACCATCACACCAATCCTTCGAAAGTGACGTAGATTTGATGATAATGATCAACATGTTTACACGTAAGATGTTCTTTTTTTATCGTCAAATGTCAGTTGTTAATGTTTTGATAGCGGAAAAAGTTGAATCAGAACCTATCTCACCCTCTCTTCTAAATTTGTCAAATCAATTTTATAACTTCCAAACGTTAATGGAGAAGTTGAACTCATAACATTTTTCTTCCTCGTTTCCAACTTTACTATTAATCACTTTATAACTTATAACTCCAGGGGAGATGGGATTTAATGTTGCTTCCTAGAGAAAGTTAACGTGAATTCTTTTATGGATTCCCCAGATGGCTGGAATTAGTGGTGACTAGTAATAACCTTCCCACTGTCACCATGATAGGTTCAGTAATGAATAGCTGTCTAGCAATTGCAAAATGCTTGAGATGAATCAAAACCACTAACCCGACACTAGGACAAGAATCTTTCATCCTTAATTCTGGTGCACTACCATGTTCATTTGGATTTGTAGTACTTGTCGTCTCATCTTAATATTCAAAGCTGATAATGTCAGGAAGTAAAAGAAAAGGTTTTGTAATCTAATAATCTCTTTAGAATGTGGTGTAAATGTAAATCTGATGGTAAACATTTCTTAGACCCAAAGGTTTTTCTCTCCCTACTTAGACTGGAAAGTTATCATTTATTCTAAATTTTATCAATCCAAAAAGAATGCAATATCAAGAAACAATGAACAAATATGATTAATCCAGTGGTCTAACATAAAGAGAACTATGCAAAGAAAACCTTAGTTTTGTCAAAACCAGCACACCAACACCCTCACAATGGCCTGCTATGAACAAGAAAACCATGTAGCACTCCATATTATACACGGTGAGTTGAAAGAAAGTAGCGTCTTGGGCTGTACACCAACATCAAAAATTTCTTTTACATGAATGAAGAAATCGAGGCTGTACATAAATAGAATATTCAGAATTGACACCACTCTAGACGGACATTTCATGCACAGACAAGAGGAAGGTTCATTGAAATGTTGAAGAGAAAGAACATCTTTACATCAAGAATTTGCTTTTATTGGAAAATTGTAATGAAGTTCCTGATGGAATATGAATGCTGTGTCTCATGTACAGGTTGAATCAAAGGAATGACAAGATTCTTAGAGATGGTTTCTCATGCGCTTGAGACATAACTGTACGATGGATGTAGAGAAGAAAAGATGGACGAAAAGTTTGACAGCGTGTTCTGCAGGTCAGGACATGGCTCGGGAAACACCTCCTCAGAGACTCCATTTACATTAGAACAAAACCATGGAGAAAATGACTCAGAACCGGTAGAAAAAACCACATTTGAAAGGAATATAGGAGTGAAGGGTGAATCAACTATTCCTGAAAAATTCCCAGCAATAGCAACATTTGCACCAATCACATTCTCAAAAGTAACATTACCAACGACCGGAACTGCATTAGGATCATACTTGTCGTCGGGATGAGACCCAGAGAATCCTGTCATGCTAATACCCAAGTAAATATTTTCCAATGTTGTGCTAGAAATGGAGATGTTTCTCATATAGCCACCTCGACCTCTAGTTGTCTTCAATTCAATGCCAATGGTCGAGTTTATAATATAGAGATGCTCAGCTGTTATACCAGATATGCCTCCGGACATCTCGCTCCCAAATGCTAGGCCAGCACCAGATGATGATTGCAGATAAACACCCTTGATGTGGACATTCGAGGTTGGTTTGCCATAAGCAACTCCATATTGATCCCAACCACTCTTCAGCACAATTGCATCATGACCGGTGCTAATATTGCTGTTGTCAATGCAAACGTGCTCGGAAGAATCTGCAAGCAGCAAATACTAATGAGTTTCATCTAGAAAAAATAGTTCACAGGACAGGTTCCAAGAAAACCATGTACATGCTAAACCACGTTTGGAATATAAAAGTATAGAGAAATATATCTTAGAATCGCATAAACAAAATCAGAAAATGGATACACGACATATGATATGATAGTTGAGAAAGGTACCTTTCTTCAATTGTTCTTAAAACTCATACGGCTAGTTTACTAAAAATTTTAGACAACTAAAAGTTCAAGATTCAAATGTGAGGGTTGTGTATTACATAAGAAAATCTGAAGTCACATAATAATTTATCAATTTACCTGGAACTATACCACTTGTGTAAGGGAACTCGGGTGGTGCATGAGCTGTTATGTTTTGGATTCTGACATTGCTGCATGCATAGTAAGAGATTCAGGTAAAACAAAACAGTTCCATTTAAAAAATAGGTCAGAGACACAATGATGAATCACTTGTACCTGCAATACACTGGATGAATGCTCGAGGCAGGAGAGTTTAAAAGGGTCAAATTTGAGATTACGATATCATCAGAATTAACCAGTTCTATAATATGTGGTCTGCTGTGGTTTAAGGAATGAGTTCTGATTAGGTCCCACCAAACAGAACCCTGCCCATCAATAATTCCATTGTCACCTGTTTCAATTATTAATTATTAAATTCACCCATTTAAGTATGATAGCACAGGAATGTTCATCAATCTACGAACACTTCAAAAAGAGAAATAACAATATTGTAATGGAAGAATATCCCTGCCTGTAATCACCACATCACTTAAGTTGCGTCCATAAATCAAACTGCTATATCTCCCACCTGGAACATCAATTCCCCGACCATACGAGGGTAGGGGATCCACTGCAGGCCAGTGTGCATAATCCTGAAATGATACAAAACAAAAGGCGTGTGTAAAATTTTCTGGAGTAAGCAGAATTGGCATTCCAGTAAACATTGTATATTGGCAGTTTCCGTCTGCAGATTGTAGAAAAATCACTTCATGTACACTTTTTATGCTCCAGAAGACTAGCAGGATTACAAGATTAAACAAGGTTAGAAGAATGGTGTTGAAGATTTTATTCTGTTTCTCCTTCTGAGTTTTTCTTAGCAGAGCTATTAGATACACACATAAAAACACTCTACTGGTAAGAATTTGAATAACATTAGCCTTACAAGCGCAACATAGATTTGATTGAAAATATAAAATGCTGCCAAATATTGAGTGCACGAATTTCCCACCCTGATTGAATTTCATGAGACAATTTTGATAGAGTGCAAGAAACAAATGCATTAGGCAACCCTTAGTTTTTGTCTATGAAATGGAGGCTAAAATTCAAGTTAATGATTAAAACCTGCGATGCAATGATGGTTGCGCCTCTTTCAAGGAAGAGAGTGAGGTGGCTGGTAAGGTTAAAACTTCCGGTAAGCCATTTCCCAGATGGAACAAATAATTGAGCACCACCTTTGTCGGCAAATGACTTGGCATAAAAAACTGCATTTTGGAATGCAACTGTGTTCAATGTTTTTCCATCTCCAACTGCCCCAAACTCCAAGATCGACACACTGTGAGGCCTAGGATTCAACACTTTCTGTTTACACGGTCCATGATCATCTTGACCTCCCACACCAGTGCTTAATACTATGAGTAAAAGCACAGTTACCTAAAAAGAAAAAAAAGAAAAGGAGAAAATTTAAAGCACACTGCTAATTGGGTAACAACAATAACAAAGGCAATGAGGACATCAAGACATAATATGATGAAATTAATGTCATTAAAAAATCCAAAAAAATAGAGCTTCAAGAGCAACATAGATACTCCATTTGGGCTTCCTCCTGAAGAGATTTTGCCTTCTGGCCAGAGAACAAAGCGATTGCTAGCTAATAGTAATTGCAGAAGCAAAGGACAAAAGACATAATTTGATATTAAAGGTGCGAACAATTCACATTTTCAAAAGGAAAGAAACCAGGAATATTTGTGGAACTACCTAACAATTAACAACACAAATTTAAAGCAAGCTTACTAAACCAGATATAACATTCAGAAATGTTCGAGGAAAAACCGCAGGTCAATTAATAGGTACAGTCAGGATAATTAGAAACCTAATTGAAACATGTAATTCAAACTAGCATAGGGTTGATATTAATAGAAAAATTCCAGCTAGAGACGTTTATTAAAAGGCATGGGATAGGAGAAAGCAATAGACCATAAACATTGATGAACGAAATCTCTGGACCCATTTTTCAGAGACACGAAAACAATGTCACAACCAATCAACCACGGCGCAATCAATCACCGACCAATATTCACTAAATTCGCTTCGGCGAGATCCCTCTCGATTCGAGAATTGATCTTGACAACAAAGGGTTGACATAATTCACTACGAAAACCCAAGGCATTAACCACAATTTAACCTCGGAACTCACTGCAAAATCCAGAACAATCACCGAGATCAATTGTGGGTGTTGGGTAAAAAAAAAAAAGTTTTTTTCTTTTACGGGTAGAAGATAAATGAAAACAAAACAACCCCACCATGAAAAATCTGTTTTTTTTTTTTTTTAATTTTTTAACAACGTACTTACTAGCCTCTTCATGGGTGTGTTCCCCTCTCCGAGAAAGAGAAATAGGAAGGTGAGAGGGAAGAAGAGTGTGGAGTGAAGAAGAGGGTAGAACTAGCGGAGGAAGAAGAACATAGGGACAGAAGAAGAGGAAGAGAAGAAAGTGGTATTTCGTATATAATGCCAACCAAGTACTAGAAACAATAAAACAAACAGGGGGAGGTAGTCGAAAGCGACTACAATAAAGGAAAATGCCAGCTCCGCATTTCATTTTCCTTTTTTTATTTTATGTACTATATTAATTAATATCAATTAATAAACAATTTTCCACGCATACAACAAGGACACTGGACTATAAAATATCAACAATTCTCACTCTCATTTTCTCCTTAATCTTCTCCGTCAACCACAAAATATCAATTTTATGGTTCCCTCTTGCCGACACACAAAAAACAATTCCTTGCCACTCTTTAACATATCTATTCATTTAATCTCTAAATTTATTTATATATATATATATATATATATATATATATATATCTTTTTCAGTATTGACACTTATTGGAAATTATTTGTTTGATTTTATTAATTTAGAAAGTGTTTGATAGAAATAGCATATTTTAAGAATGAAATTAGCGGTTTATTTAATCGCTGAGGTCAATGTGATTGCGAGTTTTAAGAAATAATAATTTGGTGTGGTGAGTGATATATAGAGTAATTAATTACGTAATTGTTACTTAAGTGACATGTGAGTGTGTGAACAGGTGCCAGATTTGATCACTTCTCCTCCCTCTGTCAATCATTGCTCTGATATAATATAATAATCTTTCAGAAATGCTGTTGGCTGATTTAACCTTGTCTCCAGTATCAAAAATAGATAGGGGTACCACAAATTTTACCTTGCTTTCTTTGGAATAATTTCTGCATTTCTCCTCTCAGGAAAAAAAAATAAAAAAAGAGATTCTTTTTTCTAATGTGTCATATTTTCTTTATCAAATACTTGGAACATAATATCTTCTTCTTTTTCTGAACTACTTTTCTTTTCTCCATATTTGTATAGATTATTTAATTTAGTTTCTATATTATTATTAAAATTTTCAATCAAGCTTTTAAAATTTTTAAAATAACGTCAACTTTATTTTTCAATCAAATTGGTCCAATTGACGATTAAACTGTGTATAAGTGATAGAAGAATATCAAATTAACTGATCCATTAAACGCTGATCATAATCTATTAAAGTGTATCTATGAATTATAGAAGATTTAAGATACCTACAAAATGGATCAACCATGTACGGTTTATTAAATACATATAATTTTTAAGATAAAACATGGTTTCTAATTTCATATATAAAACATAATTAATATGCCATAAATATTCATTAAGATAAAACATATTTCTCAACATAATGAATTCTGGTTAACTTTGCATCCAAATCTCTCTGCTAGTTTTTAGTTTTTTTTTTTTACTTTTATTTTTCAAATTGTTTTATTTAAATTTAATTATTTTTTAAAATGTAATTTTTTCTTTAAAATTTAACTATTTTTTAAATTAAATAAATAAATAATATTTTCAAAATAAATAAAATTATTTATAATTAAATTGTAAAAGTTTTATATATATATATATATATATTCGTAATTATAATTTTATTTTACAGATACACATGTGTATTTCCACTAGTTATATGTAAAAGGTATATAGTGTTAGTACTGTTTTATAAGTTAAAACAAAAATAAAGAATGCAATGAGGAAAATATCAAAAAAAAAAAAAAAAAAAAAACCAACATAACATATTGTCACAGAATAGAAAATACTATGAGAATCAGGCTATAAAAAAGTTACTAGTTAAGCGAATGGAGTAAAATACATAAGTTTGGAATTGTTGGATTCAATAGTATCAAATCTAAAAAGAGATAAACAAAGTTATACATTATGCACTAGAGTTACATCAATGTGAAAGCGTTGGTGTTATTAAATTGAAGAAAGTTATAAGGTGAACTTGATTTTATCCATCTAGTATTCAACCCTAGAAAACGTGCAAGTTAAATTAGCTTCCAAATTAACACAATGGTTGACCAAAAGAACATATATAAATGGAAAAAACATTATAGACTTCTAATAAAACACAAGACACTGCTAGGTGTGAAACTTGATTTTCAGTTGTCAATGCATTATTCGGCCATTACTACAAGTACCTCCAACAATATGAAAAATCACACCATCCATTAAACCTATAGTCAAAATAAAACCAAGTTTCGGTATGATAATGGCCTACATACAAACAAACATGTGCATGTCTTTAAAAAACTTGACTTGCTAAATAAGAATTGACTTTAAAAATAACAATGACAAATGGAAATAAAATTAGTTAACTATTAACAAAAAAAAAAACTAGAGGATTGAACTTATATTTTATATTTGTGAATTATTAGAAAGTAATTATTATTTATTAACATGTTCACTTGCATTATTTTACAATTATTAGACAAGAATATAAAAGAGGGACCCACAACAATAATGTGTGGAAAATGCTAGGCTGGAGTTACTTGGCTTGCCAGATCAGAACATGAGGGAGTTTCATTGTCTTGTCCCACCAAACCTATCTTCTCTTCACTCTTTCTATTTTTTTATTCTCCAAACACTATGCAATTCAAACCTATCTTATCAGTTTTTTTTCTTTTTCTTTTTCACAAAATATCCATAGAAGAGAAAATAAAACAAAATTCAAAATTTTTCATATAATTTTTGTAAGTTTTAATTTTAACCTGTACATAAATTAATTTTTATCTTTTATTATAAAAAAAAACTTACTAATATTTTTTTCTTTGGAATACATATATATTGTTATCCCAATATTGAAACTTATTTCAATGTTAGGTTACTTGTATTGGGGAAGACTATACCCTTATTTCACTAATTCATGAAAAATGCTAATAAACAATAGACTCTTTGTTCAGATTAACTTTCTTCTAAGTGTTGCTTGCCATGTTGTAAAAAGTGGTTGATTTGAAAAGACAAAAAAAAAATATAACAAAAATGAACTTTATGGTATAACTGAAGAAAAATGTTGATTTATTTGGCTTCAAGTTTATCCACTTCACCAGATGAAAAACCTGGGAGATTTAGGTTTTAGAAGAAGAACTGAGAAACCTAAGCAAAAGAGACAAAAATACAGAGAGAGAGAGAGAGAAGAAAAACTTGGTATGATAATTGGGTGATGATAAGTGGTTGCGGAGATGATAAATTTGGCAGAAGAAGAAAGTTGAAGAGTGTATTTGGAAATAGCATAGCAGTATGAAAGGATTAGGGTAGGTGAGTGAGAAAGTGAGAGCAGTGACATGTGCAGCATTTAAATTGTGGCACTATTCTTCATTTAAAACATATTTTGTATTTTGGTTATGATAATATGAGTTTTGTCATATACTCCTTTAAAGGTGTGATGGTTGCAGCAATGTCAGGGCCCATCCTTCTAGAGCGACAAAGAATCCAATGGTTTTGCATTTATCAACTCATTGCATATTTATTCATGTGCTGCATCTTTAACTAATAATATTATTATATCTCACACTTTCATATATTATAATATAATATGCATAATGCTTCGTTGTTGCATCTCAACTTCAATTATTGGAGTGCCATCACCTCCTTAATTACAGCCTTCCACTTCAATACTGCTCACCTAAACTTTTTTTGGTAAAACACAAATACTGTCATCTTATGCGTCTGTCTACAACACTCTTCTTACAGGTTAAAAGAATTTGAAGAATGATTAGTTCAAATAACATTAAATTTTAATATTAATATACTTTTATTAAATTAATTATAAAATTATATTTATAAAAAATATTTTAAATTTTTTTATACTGATATATTTTTAATAAATTAATTATAATTTTATGTTTAAAAATAAAATTTAATTAGTTATTATTAATGTCTATTAATTTTCATTAATATTAAAATGATGTTTTATAAGTTATATTTTTTTCCGTAAATTATAATTTTGTTTAAAAACATATTAATTATCTTTTATTTATTTTATAATTAATTTTGATTTCAATTTTATTTTTCTATTTATATGGGTACTAATTATACTTTTTATCTTTCTTTATTTTCTTTTTCTTTAGACTTCTTCTTTTGAGGATTTTGACATATTTCATTCATTAAATCTCATGTTGTCTATATGTATCAATCTTTTTATCCTCGTTTTAGGTTTCAGGTTAATATGTTTTTCTTTTTTTGTGTTGATGTTATTTTTATTCTATTTGTTGAATTTATATTAGGATTATAAATGCGTTTCTTTTATACGGTTTTGTTTTTCAATATTTTTCGATTTATGGCTTCCGAAAATTTTTCTAAATATATTGTGATGATGAACTGAAACTTTTGCTTGGATTGGATTGCTTGGATTGGATTGCAAAACTACTAACCAGATTAGGGTTTAACCTTTTGGTGGATAATAGAGATGAAATCTCTAATGAAATAAACGATGAACAAAAGTTTGAACGGAAGAACAGTGTAAAAGTTAAATAAAATTAATTATGACAATTTAATAAATAATATTATATAAAAAAAGTTCAAAAAATAAATTTTAAATAAAATGTCTCATTCTTAATTTTGTTTCGAGCCTCCCAAACCCTTGAGCGGCCCCTAAGTGGTGTGGGTTGAGACTCGATGATGGGTAATTTGAAAAAGATTTATTAGAAAGATATAATATTAACGATACATTTTATATAAGAGACTTATATTATTTTTAACTTGATTTACATTAAGTTGATGGGTCTTCATGTGGTATGTTGTTCGATTTTCTTGTTTTTACATGTGTAAAGAAAAGAAGAAATAAAGAATTAGGAAGGATCAAAGATAGAGAAAGATGATTGTATTGTGTGTTTAATAAAGAATATATCACAATCACAATAATACAAGAGAATAATATATATATATATATATATATATATATATGGGTTAAATATGTTTTTGGTTCCTTAAGTTTCAGCGAAATTTGGAATTAGTCCCTCATCAAAACTTTTGACCAATTTAGTTCTTCATCTTTCAAAATGCATGAATTTACACTGTTTGACACATTTTTGCTTCAATATTAACTTAAATACTATCATGAAATGTGCTTGAAACATCAGATAAACTTAGTAAAATTTGGTTAAAAGGACTAAATTCACGCATTTTGAAATATGAAGGACTAAATTGATATAAGGTTTTGATGAGGGACTAATTCCAAAATTCACTGAAACTTGAGGGACCAAAAACATATTTAACCCTATATATATATATATATATATATATATATATATATATATATATATATTTAA
>Ga0214542_1000943_pt1 | contig 57220 bp, 50 predicted proteins | sample CNSS1metaG_FD_160096 | JGI IMG/M metagenome (GOLD analysis project Ga0214542, IMG submission 160096) | Root nodule microbial communities from cowpea collected in UCLA plant growth center, Los Angeles, California, USA - CNSS1 | ecosystem: Host-associated > Plants > Roots > Nodule | place: USA...
TATCTTCCTTTCAAAACATATAAATAGGTACATGTAACTTCTATAATGTATACTAATGTCGATGAAGACTCAGATTTGTTTGGTATTATTCTTGTGTCTAAGATTAGACACGTTAAAAGACAAAAACTAGGACAATTAAACATTGGTTCAAATAAAAAGAGACTCTTCAAACTTTATTGAAAAGAACATGATTTTTTAAAGGGGCATATGAGTTTAAGTGAAGCACTAAGAACATAACCTCACCCAATGGTTTTACCATAGCCATTGTTGAGGTCCATAGACAAGTTATGATGTTGCATTGCCTCTACATGGGTCTCTAACCCTATAACATGGTTCACAAGGGAACTCATGGTTTCTCCTCCATTTTCAGCAATAGTTTTCACCTTTTGGGATTGACTTATGCTGATGTTGTTTTCTATTTTCTCCAAGTTTTGATCAATCAAGTTTGAGATATCATTGAGATCAATCATTCTTGAATTTTCAAAGTTGTTCTTAGCATTGAGGTATTGAAACATGAGAAGGGTCACCTCTTTCTTCCTTATTTCATTCCTTAGTTTCCTCAATTGTGTTTGTGCTTTGATGATCCTCTGCCTCAAAAAGCTCTCCTGACACAACTTTTTCTTGCCTTTCTCAAGTTCAGACACTGTCCTAAACCTAGAAAGCACACTTTGGACTGCCCTATCAGATGGCCAAACCTCTGCCTGAGGATTATCTGGAGTATAAATTATAGCACATGCTTCAATCCCACAAAGAATGTTGATTTCATTAATCTTTTTCACTAAACCTGTTTACAAACATTGTAAAATCCATGAAGACAATTAAGAGAAACTGATAAAAATTTCATTAAAAGGAAACAAATACATCTTATGAAGAAATTTATACATAATTCAAAAGAAATAAAGAGAGAACATTTTCATACCATTTTTCCTTTTGCTTAATGTTGTCTTTCTCTTTGAATCATTCTTTATATATGTTAGATCCACCTTCTTCCTCGTCATGATAGTGACAAAAAAAGAGAAAGAAAGAAATTTTGGAAATGCTAATTCAATGTGTGTTTCTCATTCTCAATGTTGTTTTATTTATATATGTAACTTAAAGGTGTAACTTGGTTGAATTTATGGAAAGTCTCATAGAGAGATGTATTTTGGACTCACATGCCAAATTTGTGCATTGACTTAGCAAAAAAATGAGTAATTAAATCTATAAATATATAATAATTAATTAGAAAGATTTACAATAAAATATTGTTTAAATGACTTTCTATAAGGAGAACATAAATTAAATATGATATTTTTTATTGTCTTCTTGAGAAGACAATATATAAATTAAAAAATATAATTAATATGCTTTTTTTATATATATTTTCAAGGGTAAACAATCATTTAATCTTTGAAAGATGTATTTTCATATTAATCTTGATAGTAAGAAAATTGAAATAAGTGCAATCCGGTCACTTTACTCCCTAATCTTATCTGCTTAATTTAACTTTACTCCTTAAGAATTTAACTAAACATTATCATTTTTATTGTCTCTAAATAGGCTAGTCATATTTTTTTTCTTTATTTTTAAATTAATGTAATTGTTAACTTTACACTTTGAAGGATTTTCCTTTTAATTTTCTTCGATACAGAGACTAATGTCACAATACCATAAAAATTTGGGACCTATTTGTTATTATCTCCTTCACGTCTGCATGTGCATGAATAGTATCTTGAATTAGTATTATTGTAAATACAGGATGTAAGAGATAGTAATTAACTATTATATTATTATTATTATTATTATTATTTATGAATTAGTTCCTATCATTTTTTCAATACCTAAAGCAAGTTTTTTGTTATATGTAATAAATAATTTAATCAATAAAAGAAGGGAAACGTGATTTAATTTCTAAATTTGTAAAATAATGCAATTTAGTCCAAATATTTGCAACTTATGTTAAATTAGTCCTTAAAAATTCAAATTATTGTCATTATTAATGGTTTCTAGAAATTTAACAACAAAAAATCATTTTTACATTTTTTTGCATATGCTAGGACTAAATAATATTCGTCTTTCATTTAGGAACTAAATTGTTTTAGGAATGAAAATGATCATTTACCAAAAATTAAATGTTGAAACATATACATTTTAAGATGTGAATTAAAAGTTTTTTTTTTAATTTAGTTTATATAACTGTGTTCAAAGAATTAATAAATATACAATTAATGGACTATTATTTTACACATAATTTGACTGTTCTCTAAATATTTAATATAAAATAATAATTCATTAATTAATTAATTAATAATTCACTATATAGAATTTATGTTAATTGCATTAATATGAGCATTTTGAAATAGAAAATTTTCTATTTGACCTCTAATGATCACAAAGAGAATTCACATACGATAACGGTAATTTTTTGTCTTCAAAGTGATATTGAGGCTCTGTATACATAGAGGTGTTATTTTGTGGAAGAGTGTTAAATTATTACTGATCATAACCTCTTTTACAGTGGATGTTGAGTTTATAATATATTTTGTGGCATTTAATTACATAAATTTTGTCACAAAATTACGAATAATGAATGATGTAAAACGAACACTTAGTTATTTTTTTATAATAAAACTGAAAAGTAAAATACATTGTATAAGTTTTAGGTACAATTTTAAATACAGATATCACAACTATGGTAATAATATTTGCATGTTAGTCTTTAGATCGAATATTTAGGAATTTTATAATGTTTTTATCTAAATTTTTTAGATGAAAACACTATGAAACTTCACATGCTTCATATGATATGTTGAATAGGTTGTGAGAAATGTCACACACAACTATATTATCACACTACAATTGAATGAGACACGTATGTATAAATCTTAAATATTGAAAAAGTCGTTCGAGCCACAAATCTTGACAGAGTCTAGGAACCATTCCTCTAAGTTCAACTTCTACATTACATGGGTAACTTTTTACTTACTTAGCCAGGTGACAAGATTACCTTTTACAAATATGAAGTATACAAAGGTTGATATTCTATTATCAAGAGTCCAATTTGCATCATTATAAATCATAACATCCTTGTAGACTGTGTTCTTCTCTAACAAAACTCCCTTTCTAGGAGGAGCTTTTGTGTACCTTAAAATTTGTATAACAACATTCATATGTTTTCACCTAGATTGTGCATGCACTAACTAACCAACCATACTAAGAGCATAAGGTAAATTTGATCTGGTATGTCATAGATATGTCAATTTCCTTACAGGTCTTTGATATCTCCATTTATTAGTTAAAGTGTTATTTTCTTCAACACAATTTCAGTGCCCTTTTAGGAGAATTCAATAATTTACGTGTTGTCATTTTAGTTTCTTTCAACATATCCAATGAATATAGTCACTGAAAGAGAAACATACTTAATTTTGATCTTAAGACCAAAATTTCAAGAAAGTACTTAAAAGGCCTAAGATCCTTCATCTCGATTTCCTTTGTCAAATACTCTTTCAAAGTCTTACATTCCTCCATATCATCTTTTGTAACTATCATGTCATCAATATATACATTAAGTATTGTAATATTTCATTCGTTTCTCTTTAGAAACAAGATACGATCTTGGTTGCTCTATTGATTTGATGCATCTGCCAAACCATGCTCGTGGCGATTGCTTTAGTTTGTACAATGACTTAATCAATATGGTTTTGATGATAACGAAATAGTCGCTCTACCAGACAAGAAATTATTTGTTATATAATGAATTATAGAGGTTAGTCGACACATTTTGAAGATCAAAATAAATGATCAATACTTATGTATTCAAATGCTTAAATGATAATATTCAAAGGTTATGGATAAGTTAGCATAAGTTGGAAGTTTGACAAATACAAAAAGGTCAAGTCTTAGTATTAGACGAGTCTAAGCAATAGACAAATCAATGTATTAGACAAGTACAATGCAAGGATAATCATTAGATAAACGCATTAGACAACCTAAGTCATTAAATGACCCAAGTCACTAGGCATTAGATGACCCAAGGCATCTTAAGCCACTATACGATTGAGCCAATGCAAAATTGAAAAACACAATGCTTCAGTTTTAACTGAGTCAGAACGTGTTAAGTTATTTGGCTAAGTGCTTTTTTTATTAATCTCTTATTGATCATTTGAATATATATATATATATATATATATCATGAAACACGTTTGAAACATCAAATAAACTTAAAAAAATTCTATTAAAATGACCAAATTCACGCAGTTCTCAAGTTGAGGGGCTAAATTGGACCAAAGTTTTGAAGAGGAACAAATTCCAATTTTCACTAAAAGTTAAGGGACCAAAAACATATTTAACCCTTTCAGTTACTATCTATTTTTGATTTTTTCAAAATAAATTTTATTCACTTGGAGTAAATTTGGTGTTGACACCCTCCTTGCCTCTCACGTTTATTTTTAGAAATTTTCTTTTATTTTTTATTTCATTAATGTATTATAAGGCTTGATCGAAAAGAAGGAAAACCTAGTCCACCTCAATGAAATGAAACCCTAGTCCACCTTAAGCATAGACATGAAATTCGTAACACCCCAGTTTCATCCCCTCTAACACCTTCCTTAACCACAAACCCCTCTTCGACTACCTCCACCATCACATCTACTGATTCCATCAACTACCACTCATCTCTCGCTAATCTCACTACTTCCTTTCTCTTCTCTCGCCAATCTCATTTCTTCATTTATCTTTTCTCGCAGATCACACTTTCTTAGTGGAACACCTATTGTTGGCAATCAAAGGAGTCAAAGATGCTATGGAGCTCTGGCACCTGAACTTATGAACGGGGGAAAGAGAGCGGTTGATATTCTTCGTTTGTGATCGTCACCTCCTTCGCTTGTCACCTTACCTCCACCGTTTTTTCACTAGTGTCTCTCTTAGGCCTAGATCAAGGTCTTCAGAACCTAGATTGACTATCACCAATGCCACAATGCTATATTCCTAATAAGAGGAACCACTCACACAAGATCTAAAATTAGAGCATCATAGTCGGTATCACCTCCTCGCCACCAAACGAAGCCAACACCGACGTGATTTCTATTAGTGATCAAATGGTAGTTTAAGCCAAGAAGGGGGATGAATTACTATTTTTTTTTTGAAAGCTTAAAACCCCTTTTGATTGAATCAAATAGACCACAAAATTCGAATGCAAAAGTTGCAGGACAATACACTTTCAATCGGTCAAAAAATTAAACAACAGGTTAATTTGTTCATACACCTATGAATAAGTTGATTAAAATTTTAAAACAATCTACTAAAATTTTGGGAATTATGTAGAATGCAGATTTCACGAATTTCACTTAAATAACATACTTTCACTACAAGATTTGTTCCAAATAGTATACAGTAAACATTCACTTAAGTCTGCATTTTGTTCTTGAGAGTTTGATGCATACTTAATTGGGATGCAAACTTATGAAATTTTAAGAGTCATATTATAATATGGAATATTAGGAGTCATATAATATAATTAGAGTATGAAATATTACGAGTGTTTAAAATCTTTAAAAATTGTGAAAATATATATGACAAATATAAGACATATGTTATGAGAGGAGGAACTTGTTATTTTATTTTATTAGAATATAAAGTCAAATGACTTTATGTGATTCTTCTCTAAAAATAAAGTAACCAAATTATTGATTCAAGAATTTTCCTTTCCAAATGCGGATTTAGGCGGGATGCAGACTTAAGCGAATGTTTACTGTATATAACAATATTACACTATCAGATTACACAAAAACACATTCAAACACAACAAAGAATGTTTTGATTGGTTTTCTTAAGATTTAAAAGTGAGCAAGATAGGGGAAAGAGAATAGGACATTTGTTTTTATACTGGTTCACTCAATCACATAGCTACATGCAGTTTACTAGGATAACCTAAGCCTAATTTCCACTATTATCAAAAGTTTTACAAATCACAAACCAATATTACACTTTTGAACAATAGAAAACACCAAGATTTTTGACTAAAGAAAATATCAACCACAACCCTGTATGAATCACACTTACAGACTTGGAATCACACTAGGGACACAACCAAAGGCATAAGAACTATTAAGTGGCTCTCCCTAGCCAACCAAACACGAGTTCTTCAAGCTTTCCACCAAGCCAAAATGCCTCCAAGATCAACCAAGATCTTCAATCTTCACCTTACAGGTGTGTGATTCAGAGAGAGAGTTTTTCAGTGATGAATGATAGGTTTTCGCGCTCAAAAACACAACTTATAAAGTCTGGTCTTAAGTGAAATCAATCGGTTGAATTTTCTGTACAATCTATTAATTTCACTTGACTTAAGTGAAATCAGTCGATTGAAAAACAATTCAACTGATTAAATATGTAAGACCTGTGAAAATTAATTAATTAAATAATTAATTAATTAATAAATGTGGGCAGTGGGAGCCTTTATGGCATTAAATTCTGACTTGTATGACGTGGGTTTGAGTGCTTGATTGTGTGAGAGGACTTGGGTTCGAGTCCTATGTATGCCATTTATGCGTTGTTTGATTTATTATTAATTTTAATAATATGCATGATTATGTTGAGTGATAACATAATTATAAAATTATGCGAATTATCATGAAATATTAATTGGTTAAATGGTTGTGCATTGATTTGGCATTGGCATGGTTATGGATTCAAATCTTGATGGACCAAAGTTGACTCTCTTTTTGCTAACAATATTTTTCTATGCAAAGGCATCCATGTTAAAGGAGCTTCCGTGTTTGATTTCTTTGGTTTATGAACTAATTGTATGTTTGTATGCTTATAAGCCATGAAATTTTGTGTTATGTATATATGATATGACTTGAAGGTTGATTGATTGTTTTTGGATGTTGTATGAGTAATTTCAGTATACCTCTATATGAATATGATGAGGGTTTGGGGGTATATATTGTTTAGGTTTTAAACTCAAATTTGCGGTGATCATATTGGGTATCAATTATGGTTATATGTTGGTTGCACTGTTTTCCACTGATTGGTATGAACTGGAGTGTGATTTGAAGCATGTTTCCTGATTCTTGTTTGCGTAAACAGTGTAGGAGTCTGCAATTCTTGCTCAACCTGACTCTACTCGAGCATCTCGCTCAGGCGGAGGATTCTGGCCTTGGGCGACAGGCCATCTCGCTTAGGCGAGTGTGCCTCGCCTAAGCGAGAACCCGTAAGTGTTGGGAGGTTGTGCTTGAGCATCTCACTCAGTCGTGAATCCCTATTTTGGGTGAAAGAGTGTCTCGCTTAGGCGAGAGACCCTCACCTAAGCAAGAATTTGATGGATGACAGGTTTTGTTAAACTCGCCGCCTAGGCGAGGCATATTAGTTTTGGGCGAAGGATTGTCTCACCCAAGCGAGGGTTCGTGAACTATTGTTACTGCAATGTGCTCGCTCAGGCGAGTGAGCCTAGCTCAAGTGAGATAGACTTAGGTGTTTAGGCGAAGGCTTCTGGCCTAAGCGAAGAAGGGTTCAATTGTATGTTTCAAGGAAATCGATAATGCTGTATCGGATTGGGTTGCGCTTGATGGTGATGCGAGGTCTACAAATCTTCTAAGATACCTCAAAGGTGGGTTTTTTGGTGTTCCTTGAGTTGTGGCTGGGGATAGGGGTTAAGCACGTGACATTCTTTAAGTTGGGGCTCGAAATGATGTCCCTTGAGTTATGGCTAGGGATAGCAAATGAACACGAGGAACTCTTGAGTTGTGGCTCAGGTTGGCGAGTGTTACTGGTGTGAGTGTGCTGGTTGTGGCTAGTACGGATGGGTCTAGATAGATTGCCCTCCTCAGTAAATAGCTGATGAGTTTAGTAGTCTTGGGACGTTATGGACTATGTTCGTATTGGGAACTCCACCTGGCATTACGGTGTGTGATCTGTAGCATGGTTTCCCGCATGTGCTCTATCGGTTGTGGCCGATAGGTATGGCAACAAGACATCTTGAGGTACTCATAAGAAGACGTAGAACACGAATAACATGGTTCTGGCCATGTGGTACAAATGAGGGAAATTCTTGAGTGATTCGACATTATAACATGGTTGTGGATGGAATTCCTTAATGTGAGTTGACATCACAACATGGTTGTGGCCATGTGAGACGAAAGAATGTGTTGTTTTGAAGTGTTTTATATATGCATTTGAATTATATATACATATATTTTTTATTATGTTAGCTCACCCTATTTGCTTGTGTTTGGCGATGATCGTGTATGCGGTACACGTGAGCATATGATATTGTAGGTGGTTCTGGTGAGGCATAGGCTTAGAGCGTGGGCTAGTCTGGGAAAAGAATTATCAGAGTTTTGATGATTTTACTGTGTTTTGAATAAATTGTAGTCTTTTACATTCTAGATGTTTACAATTATAATGGAATTTTATAATTATGGATTTTGGACTATTGTTAGTGCAATAAAAGTTTTAAATTTCCCGTGTTTTTGGGAAATGATGTTTTATTAAATGAAGATATTTATATTTTCTTTTTGATATTAATAAAATCTGTAATATCCAGTCGGGATGTTACAAAATACATTCATACTAGAAACTATATACAACAAGCCTTTTAACTTGTTAAATTTGAACATATTAAAAACAAGACATCTAACCTTTGTCATATAGCCTATGAATGTGGTATAAAATGTAACCATCATATTCTAAACATTATTTTCAGATTTAATACAATAGAAACATGATCTTTGAACGAATCTTCATCAATTTTCATAAACCACAAATGATTTTTGTAATATCCTGTCTGGATATTATGGATTTTAAATAAAATAAAATAGAAATAAAGCTTTAACATCATTTATTATAAATCCATTTCCCAAAAATGTGGGAAATTTAAAACTTTATTACATTATAAAGTATCTTAAAACCTTAATTTATAAACTCAAATATAATAGGCCATGTTCAATAATCCAAAGATTACAAGTTTGTAAAATTCATAAAAAAATAATAATAACTTTGTAGAAAATTTCCCAAGCTAGCCCACGCTTCGACTCTATGCCCCACCAGATTCACCTACAATATCATCTGCTCCTATGTACCGCGTACATGATCATCGCCAAACACAAGCAGATAGGGTGAGCCAACAGTATAATATACATATACAATTCAGATATATAAACACACAAACATCAAAGTAACTTCATCCTTTGATTCCAAACCACATGGCCACGACTATGTTATCCATGTTCTACGTCTTTAGATGAATACCTCAAGATGTCTTGCTGTCACACCTACAAGCCACAACTTGTAGAGCACTCGCAAGAAACCTGCTATGGACCATACTCCGTAAGTCTAGGTGGAGTTCCCAATATGAACATAGTTTGTAACGTCCCAAGACTACCAAACTCGTTAACTAATTACTGAGGAAGGCAATCTATCTGGACCCATCCGTACGAGCCACAACTCGCACACTCACACCGGCAACACTTGCTGTAACATCTCGACCGGATATTACGGGTTTCAATAATGATATAAAATAAGAAAATAAAATCACATTTATTATAAATCCATTTTCCCAAAAACTTGGGAAATTTCAAATAATTTATTTCATAATAAAGATAACTCTAAGTTCAAATCTTCTCAAAATTCAAAGAAATATCAAAACAGTCTCATAATAGATTACATCTTCATTCCAAAACCATAAATGATAAAACTCTATAAAACTGTTCCCATAAGTTTTCCCCGCTCTGCTGCTAAGCCTTACCAGATCCACCTGCAACATCATTTGCTCACGTGGATCGCGTACACGATCATCGCCAAACACAAGCAGATAGGGTGAGCTAACAAAATAAACATATATATATATACACACATATATATGGCATAAATATACCAATCACATAATCACAATAAAGGAATTCCATCCTTTGATATCACATCACATGGCCACCACCATGTTATTCGTGTTCTACATCTTCTAGTGAGTACCTCAAGGTGTCTTGCTGTCATACCTATCGGCCACAACCGATAGAGCACGTGCGGGAAACCATCTTACAGATCATACACCGTAACGTTATGTGGAGTTCCCATATATGAACATAATTCGTAACGTCCCAAGACTACCAAACTCGTCAGTCAACTTCTGAGGAGGGCAATCTATCTGGACCCATCTGTATTGGCCACAACCAACACACTCACACCGACAACACTCGCCAACCCGAGCTCAACTTAAGGGTCCCTCGTGTTCATCCGCCATCCTGAGCTCAAGTCGAGGGATACCATTCCGAGCTCAACTCGAGGAATGCCACGTGCTTAACTCGTATCCCGAGCTCAACTCAAGGGATACGTTCCGAGCTCAACTCAAGGAACACCAGCAAGCCGACCTTTAAGATATCCTAGAAGCCTTGTAGATCACGCACATCATAACAAGCATAACACCAATCTGTTGTAGCAAAATCGCATGGCGGGGGACACGTACCGCCAAGCACTAAGTGCCTTAGTCTTCACTACCACTGAAACTATCTCCTGGTGGGACTTCCTCTGCCGCCAGGCGCCACGTACGTTAGTATTTACTGAACTGCAGACTCTGCCTAGCACACCCCTCCTTATCGCCAGGCACCACCGTGATCCAGAACCCCCTGTTTCTACGCTGTCGCTTGGCGGGTCGATCACCACCGCTAGGCGCTACACCAGTACTTGCGCAATACTGGTTTTAGTTTAGGTTCAAGCACATTTCACACTGATTGCTCTCATTTGCTCTCATTCTAGAGTACCCTTAATGAAAAGCATCGCCATCTATAATGTTCCAGGCCTTATAGCACCTCAAATGTGCATTCATCCCCTAGTCATATAGACCATCCCAAGCATGCTCAAACAAAATATAAGCAGCAGCACTCTAACAATTTTAAGCACATGATTTTATGCACCAATGCAATTTAATATTACCGCCCATGTCTTCACCAAACCAATTCTCCACATGTGACTAACAAATTGATAGAGACTTACCACATAACCCAATCATGCTTCATTAAAAGTTACTAGAAATTATCAAGAGGTTATTCATGCATTTTAAAGACTCCAAAATCAGCAATATTGAGTAACATATATCTCTAGCTACTGACCTCCAAATCAAATCTCCACCGTTCAAAGGGAAGAACCACATGTTATGGACCACCTGTCAAAAGTTCACCTAAATCGAACGGTTAACAAACCGGGAAATGCAATTTTACGAAAACTGCGCAAACCAGAAAAATGGTGGCGCCTAGCGCCCAAAAGTGAGGATGTGGCGCCTGGCAGGACTGAGCTAGCACCGGGCAGTTACTATTCCGTGAAAAATACGTAAAACAACATTTTTCGTGAATCAGAGCACCACACATCACTGGTATGGCGCCTGAAGGGCAATTGGGTGTCGTCAGGCAGTTCCTGCAGTTCTAGGAACCCAAAAATATCACTTGCACCTACGAACCTTAACCACTCTCCATTACTTTGGTTTCATTCAATTTACGACTCAAAAGGGCTGTACTCACATGTTTAGGTTCATGATCCATTCCTCACACTTCAAAGTACTACATTTTACGAATAATAAATGCTTAACTTTGTGCAACTTTAAAAAAATCCCCAATCATCCACCTTAAAAATCCACATTCATAAAATTTCTCCCTAATGAATATCCAATTACAGCTCAATTACGATGGTTATTGATCCTCAACAATCAATACATTTACTAATTCCATTTTCCTTTGATTAAAAACGTACTAGAACCCCAGAACAACAAAATCGAACCAAATTGGTCCGCGTCGCCTGGCGGGTGTTCATCATCGCCAGACAATTCAACAAAACCCAAAAAACTAGGTGAATCAAGCATGTGTCGCCTGGCGATTGGGAGCTTACTGCCAGGTAATTCCTCTTCAGGAACCCATATTACACTAAGATGGGATGAGTTGCATGGCGGGTGATGAACTGCCGCCAAGCAGTTTGTGGAAAATTCCAGAAACGTGGATTTCATGCATATTTAGACAGTTTATATTCATCAAATCATCATATAGTTCAAAGAATTATACAATGCGTAATAAAAGTACGGTTCAAGCTTCCTTAGTTCTCCTCAATTTAGCTCCAATGCCTCACTCAATACACTGACCTTACTCTGATCTTCGTATTCCTCTACCCATCCAACAATACCAGCCACAAAACCTCTCTTTTTTTCACTTAATTGGCCAATAATTGGTGTCTTAATGTGGGATTAATGATGTAAAACGAAATTACCATCAAACTAAGGTTAATGCCATTCAATTTGTTGTCTTATGATGGTTTTCCAGCCCTCCCTTGGTTGTTAGAGTTTCCTTGCCCTTTCACTTTCATGCCAAAGAACATTTTGGCAAAAATAAAGTTTAAATTAGGTTCACCAAGGTTTGAACCCCTCACCATGCCAAAGCCAAATCAATGTTCAACCATTTAATCAAATCATGTTTTATGATGATTAATATAATTTTATGATTATAATATCACTCAACATGCTCTAGCATATTATTAAAAACAATAATAATTAAATATTACAGAAACGACATACATAGTACTTAAACCCAAGTCCTCTCACACATTTAAGTACTCTCAACCACTTGAGCTAGTACTTTTCCACGTCATAGCAATCCGCATTAAATCCCTTAAAGGCTCCTATTACCCGCATTTATTAAATAATTGTTTAATTAATTATTTAAATTTCTCGGGTCTTACACTCGCCAACCCGAGCCACAACTTAAGAGTTCCTCGTGTTCATCCGCTATCCTGAGCCACAACTCAAGAGATGTCATTCTGAGCCACAATTTAAGGAATGACAAGTGCTTAAACCCTATCCCCAGCCACAACTCAAGGGATACGTTCTGACCCTTAACTCAAGGAACACCAGCAAGTCGACCTTCGAGGTATCACCAAAGCCTTGTAGACCACACACACCAAAGCAAGAAAAACACAAGCCCTGCCTCTACATTATCGCTTGGTGCTGCTTTTGAGCCCCAAGCGAATTTTGCTTCCAAATCGCTTGGCGGGGGACACTTGCCGCCAAGTATAGAGCACCTCTACTACCATTGTCTATTGTGTCGCCTATAAGAACCGAGAAATTTAAAGAATTAAATAAATAAAAATTTAATAAATGTGGGTAGTATGAGCCTTTAAGGCATTTAATGCGGATTGTTATAACGTGGAAAAGTATTAGCTCAAGTGGTTGAGAGTACTTAATTGTGTGAGAGGACTTAGGTTCGAGTCCTTTGTATGCCAATTGTATGTTATTTTAATTTATGCATTTTTTTATGATATGTTTGAATGTGGTTAGTGATAATGTAATCCTAAAATTATTGGAATTATCACGAAACATGTATTGGTTGAATTAGTGGTGCATTGGCTTTGCAATTGAGTGGTTGTGTGTTTAAACCTTGCTAAGAACGAGTTACCTCTCTTTTTGCCGAATTTTGAGTCATTGGGCAGAGGCTTTACCATAGGAATCGTGTTGGGTTGCAGAGAGAATTGAGTGTGGAAGCCATTGTTGGAGTGGAAGCAAAGGTCAAGAGAGTTTGATTAAGGACACCCATCCAATTCGATTTTTGAGCAAGTAATCCAGGTAAGGGGAGTTGTTTCTTATGTGTTTGATTCATGTATAATGTATGGTGCTTTGCTATGATAATATTGCATGAAAACCACTTAATTTCAAGTTGTTTTTCGAGGTTTCTGGGTTTCTGCCCAAAACCTGCTTGTCAGTGATGATGATGCCGCCAGGCGACTCATCAGCTTTAACCCAATTTCTGGGTTTTGTCACGAGCTGCCTGGCGGTGGGTTGAAATCTGCTAGGCGATGCATGAGATATGATGCTGTTTTTGGCTGGATTTTGTGAATTTCTTAATATGTGATATTCTAGTTAGACTTTTACGTATGTTTGATTGAATTATGATATAATATTGTTCGTATCATGTGTTTGTGATTACCAATAGAGATGTAAACATGAAGGGTTCATGTTGCAATTGGTAATTCCTTTAACGGTAAAAATTAGTGGTCTTTTGAGTTGTGATTGGAAGAGTTTGACTATAGGAATATTGAATTGGGAATGTCGGGTCATAGTGCTCGAGACACCAGAAACCGTGAGGAGTGGAAAGGGATTCACCAACGTGTAGAAAACCTGGGTTTTTACCCATGAACTGATGTGTTGCCTGGCAGCATCGTATTGGCTGCAAGGAGATAAAGGGAAACCAATTCTATTTTGGAAATTGGTCAGTTGGTTACGATAGAGATGGATCATGAAGCGAGTTAAGATCACAGTTAGTGTGAACAAATGAGAAGAAATAGAGGAATAAGGGTTGGTAAAGATAGAGGCGATGTATTGATTAGTGAGGGTACGCGAGATGCATTTATGCTAAATAGATATAGGACCTCTTCGTAGTGAGCATCCATCTAATATAAAGGGAAACAATGGAGGAAGAGAATAACTAAATTTTATGGTAGGTTAGGTGGATATTGGTTTTGGCAAGTAAATAGATAATAATTGAGTGATGAGAGAGTATACGATAATGCAAGGCGATATGATTGATGCTAATTGAGAATGGATTTTTGGAAAGATGTATAGTTGCTTTTAGGAAGGCACTATGAAATGTAGAAAACAATATGAAATAGTGGTTTAAGATATAAAATTCATGATGTTGTATATGTAAATTAAAGCAAAGTGAGAGGAAGGTGCACGTATGCAACAGTGTATCAAAAGTATGTGTGTGATGATGAGAACTAGGCATAGAGTATAAATTGTATGAGCTGAATAAGTCATGGTGAATTGATAAGAATATTTGATAAAGCACACATTTCAAAATGGATGAGTGGTGAATATGAGCTGTGAGTAATTGAATTGTTGTGATGCGATAATTAGACTTGAGTTCTGTTAAGCAAGGGTGCAACAATAATTTAGAGTACTTTGGGTTGTAAGCCAAACTGATTGGGTGCAAAAAACCAGTAGGACTTTCGCTATTGGTATAGCGCCTAGCGGCATGGGTGTATGCGTCAGGCGATAAGCTATCACGGAGGTTCCCTGCACTACATGGTGCCTGGCGGCAAGGTGTGTTCTGTCAGGCGACAAACCCTGAAACAGTGGGTCTGTCTAGAGCCTGGCACCTGGCGACGAGGATGTCTCGCCAGGCAGTCTGCATTGGTTTCGCCTGGCGATGCTTACGCTGCGCCAAACGATAATGCTGCAGTTAGTGGCTTATGCGTGTTGTTTTTAAACAGTGATGCTACACTTGGGTTAGGAGATGTTGTGCCATGAGCGGGTAGGTTCATGGATGGTAGTGAACACGTAATGATATGAGCGGGGAGGTTCATATCCAGTACTATCGTGTGGGGATACGAGCGAGGTAGGTTCGTATGTTTCGTGCTCACACTTAAGAGATGCTGCGTGAGGAGAGGTGCTATATATTGTTAAATAATTATTGTTTTTAGTGGTTTTAAACCTTTAATAATTGTTAAATAACATTAAAATATTATATATTTTGTGGCAATTTTTAATCATCAAAATATGAAAAATTTAAAAAAAGTGTAAATTTTGTAGCAATTTTAACTAGTGGTATATTTCTTTTCTGGCAAAAATACCAGCGATTAATTTCTTTTGTCATAAACTATTTTTGACATGTGTATTTACGACGGTATTCTTAAGCGTCAGAAATGTCATTTGTAACGATGTTTAGTCGCTAAAACTTGTAATTTTAACCTTTCTAAATGTGGATTTTTTAAAATTTGAAAAAGTATATATGAAATATTTTTTTATAAATTTTAGGTTAAATTACTCTTTTGGTCCCTCTTTTTATCATGAAATTTCAGTTTGGTCTTCAAGTTTTTCGTTGTCTCAATTTGGTCATCATTTTCCTTAAAATGACTCAATTTGGTCCTCACCGTTAACTTTGACCAGACAGTGTTAAAGTCAACACCACATGTCAATTTCTAGTTTTCTTTAATTATTTAATATTTTTTATTTTTTACACGTGTCACTTCATAGTTGTGCCACGTGTAAAAAATTGACACGTGCCACAACTATGAAATGACATGTGTAAAAAATTAAAAAAAAATTCAAAAACAACAGAAATTGACACATGGCGTTGACTTTAAAACCGTCTGGTCAAAGTTAACGGTGAGGACCAAATTTAGTCATTTTTAAGAAAATGAGGACCAAATTGAGACAACGAAAACTTGAGGACCAAACTGCAATTTCATGACAAATAGAAATACCAAAAGAGTAATTTAACCTAAATTTTATAACCAAGGTTTTAATTACTAATTTTATTTAAAGTTATTTTAAAAGATAATAACTATTGTATTAATAATTTTACCATATTGAAAAAATTATTAATCTAATTGTATTATATAATAATTTAAAAAATTAATAATCTAATATATCATATAATAAGTATTCACATGCTAATATCTTTAACCATACAAAAATATCTCTAAGGTAAGTTTTTCTACATAAAACAATATCCACCTTTCATTTCATTTGAAGAAACCGCATGATAGCCTCCTCCCCAAGCCAGGTTGGACTAAAGTTGTAAATGGTGACTATGGTGGATGGTGGATGCGTGGAAGCTTGGTGTTAAGAGAAAATTGCTCTCAATTTTGGTGATTTAATGGTGGGATGAAAGTTGTTTATGGTGATCTAAGAAAGGTTAGGCCAACTCTAGAGAAAGGGGTGTTAAAAGGACCTCTTAGGATTAGGGATGTCAACGGGGTGGGTAGGGTACAGGTAGTAGCTCCCTTGTACCATATCCGTGCGGGTATCCATTATGCAGGTACTCACATATTGTTTTATATCCATACCACAAATATCCGTGAGTATTTATAAAAAGAAAAATTTAATATTTAACAATATATTTTAATCATAAATTCAAATAAAAATACAATGCATAACATTTTAAAATTTTTAAAAAGTACAAATAACCCATTTAAACAGTATTAAATGACAATTTATAAGAATATGGAGATTTTTTAAAACCAATTGATAAAAAAAAAATCTATTCAATTTCAATGTGTTAATGTTTTAATCATGTTTTTTTTTTAATTTTTGTTTAATTTAAATTATAATATAGTGGGTACGGGTATCCACGGGTGCAGATACTATGATACACGTATCCGCCCCGTTAACATGCGGGTATAAAAAATACCCGTATCTGTTACCTGCGGGTATCCTTTTACAATATCCATTTCCTACCCGTTACGGGGTTTTATCCGCAAATACCCGCGGGTATAGATTTTTTTTGACATCCCTACTTGGAATGCTCTAGCAAGTGATTAAGAGAAGAAATATGACTCAAATTTGAATTTGGCAGCATAACAATGACATTCTTAAAGTGAGAAATACATGAAGGAGACACTTCTATTTATATAGTAAGCTGTCTTCAAAATAGTCCAAACTCTAAAATGTTAACATGCATCGAAACCCTAAATATGCTATCATGGTGAAGGAGAGCTTGATATGTGGCACTCCACACTTTCAGAAAATGAACCACTCATGAGTTGTCATGTATAAAGCTACTTTATGAAATCCTCTCCAATAGGAAATTGACATATGACCACTACCTATGTAAGAGAACTCTCCATTAAAGGCTTTGCCATGTGGCATGAGTGGGATGTCCTCCACCTTAAGCTAGGGTTAACTTTATTAAACATCAAAGGATTGGTTAAGCTAGGTGCATATGATGCTCCCTACTTAAGCAAGATTATTTTTAAAACCCTACACTACTTGGCCCTTAATACAAGGCCTTCAAAGGAAAATCTACACTACATGACCCTTAATACAAGGCCTCATAATGCTTTATGATGGCCCATGTGAAAAGGAGTTTAGATTCACCTTGAATAGATGTTTCTAACGCTTCTTAAATTTTCTTGGCCATGCTTCTTGCGATTAAACCCTTGGTTAAGGGTGTGCCATCATCCCCTCCCTCTTAAGAAGGGTTTTACCTCAAATATAGAGGTTCTTTGTAAGACCTAGGAAAATAAAACAAATAAATAAATATTTATTTAATAAAAAGGAGAGTAAAAGGATCTTTATATTAATTAATGCAAAAAGTTATGACAAGAAACATTATTAGCTCAAGTGGTTGAGACTACTTGGTTATGTTGAGAGGACTTGAGATCGAGTTCTATGTATGCCACTTGTGTGACATTTGATTGTTTATTTTATTTTTGAATGTATGTACGAACATGTTAGGGGATTTTATAAACTTATATATGCATGAAATGACATGAATTATGTGATGTTGTGTTGGTTGTGCATATACTTGGAAATTGTGTGGTTGAAAGTTCGAATCTCGGCTAGCACAAAATAGTCCTTTTTATGTTCAAAAATGATTACTAGAGAATCTAGAAACCCTAGTCGTTTGTAAAGAAGTGAGGGAGGCAGGACTAATGGCCATTATGGAGTAGAAAACCTCCATGTAAATGCCATTGAATGACACTTGATGGCCATTAACTTGTTTATTATTATTTTTCGTTTTATTTTCATTAAACTAGTTTGGGCTTAAAATAAATTAGTGTTAGGGAGAAAAGGAAGAGTGAATTCGTGTGGGGGTCTAAAAGAGTTTGAGAATACTAAAATTGAACGAAGGAGAGAGTCGGAAGGGAGAAAATGTAGTTAAGGGTAGAATATGAGAGTTAGATCAAACTTGGGGCAAGAAGGACCTTAGGAGGGCTCTTGGAGCAGAATTTCCAAGTAAAGGAAAATGCACTTGTGTGTTTAAATTATAAAGCATATGCTTCAGCGATGTATTGCAGCATGAATGCCCTTTCTCTTTCAATTTTTCACCGAAAATCACGTTTATGGGTTTCTGCCTAGAAACCGCTTGGTAGAGTTCTTGGCCCGCCATGCGACGCATGACATGTGATGGTTATTTATGGGTTTTTCCAAGGAATCGCTAAGCGGTGTTTGGGAGCCACTAGATGTTGTTGGGTGTTGTGGCATCTTTGGTTTATCCTGTAATTCTTGTGTTTCCGATGGATGCTTATGGATACATAGATTGATTGGAATGCCACTGTTGTGATTATTAATGAGTGAATTAATGCATGACTACTATGAGGGTTGATTGGGGGGAATTAGGGAAAATATTGAAAACATGATGTGGATCTCTAGGTGGTATTTGTTGTGATTTTATGTTCATTTAAGTGTAATTAAATATGTATGTATGCTAGAACTTGCATGTAGGTGATTTTGTGCAGTGTGGATGAATGGGCTCTAATGTTGCGGGGTTTAGGATTCCTTAAGACTACATAAATTTGGATTATGTCATGAATCTTGATGCATCGCCAGGTGACACACTATACGTAGCAGTAGATTGCGTTTTGTGGGTGCTTGATGGTGCAGGTTGGGGTCTTGGATAAAAGAGCCCTTTTGAATACACTTAAATTTGATGTAAAATGGCTAATTGCTACTATCTTGGGAAGTTAGTGCATGCGGGGGGTGAATTATATGAATGAAAAGGAGAAGGATTTGTATAATATTATTAAGTTATCATTTTGAATGAATGCATGACTTGTATAGTTGTTGTCGTATAATTTTTATGAGCATAGCCAAATCTAGTTAATCCCAATTGGTTGCACAATTTCAAGTATGAATGCGTATATATTTTTGGATGTATATGAAATTTTTGTATGAGTTGTGTGATTTGCATAAATGAATCAATTTAGGTATGAGAAGATGTGTGGATATAGTCTGGATTGTGCGATTTGGGGGTTGGGTTCATTAGAACCTAATTTGAGGTACAAAAACTAGTAGTTTCACACTACTAGTCTACTAGTATGGTGCCTAACGGAACAAGGTAAACCGCGAGGCAATAAGCTGAATTTGAGCTTTGGAGGCAATTCCCGAGAGCTGTCGCCCGACGGTGTAGGGTGGCCCGCCAGGCAATGGAAGAATTGTGAGGTTTGGATGAAATTGCAAAGAGTTGGAGCCTAACGGTAAGGTGTGGTCGCCAAGCGATTTTCCACAACGTTGCCAGGCGATGTTTAGGCAACGTCAGGTGACGTTCCACAGGCAGTTTAATTATTTTATGTGTTTTGCATGTTTTGAAATGACGACCTTGGGTAGGATATGTTTGACATTATCACGAACGGGTAGGTTCGTGATTGGTGATGGAACGCATGATTAATATGAGCGAGGAGGTTCATATTACTGATACTCTCATGTGAGGATACAAGTAGGGAGGTTTGTATGTTCCATGCTAACACTTGAGAGTTGTTCCGAACTGGGAGGTTCGTAACTGGATGGACCGCGCATGTTGGAGTATGAACGAGGAGGTTCGTAGAAGTAGGACTGCAAGCAGGGACATTCATAGAGGTTGGACCACGAGCGGGCAGGTTTGTGGAAGCATGATATATCGTGAGGTCATGGTCAAGTGTGAGTATGTCATGAATGAATAGTCTAGTTTCATATGGGCGGGGAGGTTCGTAGAGGTTGAACCACGAGCGGGCAAGTACGTGGAAGCATAAAATATCTTGAGGCCACGGTCAAGTGTGAGTACGACATGAATGAGTTAGTTAACATTGAAGAGAAATTAAAACCACAATTAAGCCCAATTTCGTTTTAGTTTTTAAAACTCATCTTAGAGACACCTATAAAAGCCAAATTTTAGGTAAAGGGAAGGGTTTTGACAGTGTGGTGAACTGGTATAGAGAGGAGCACGAGATTGAGCATGGGAGTTGAGTTTTGGGTGTGCAAGGGCTAAAGCAAGAAGGTAATTGTGGATCAAGGGTCCTGTTGGTCTCGACTCTGATCACTAATTCCAGGTTAGGGGTGTTGAATTTATGTGTATTTCCATATGGTTGGTGTTTCTGCGTTTTGTGCTCAACTTGGATTTGTATGTGGTATGATTTTTGTGGTATTACATGCGGTTATGATTGAGAAATTGGGTACTCTTGGTGCTGTTGTCAAATCTTTGATATTTCACATGAGTTGAATGTGGGGTTTGGGGTCTTGCGTAGTGATTTTGGGAAAGTAATGAGTTTGGTATTCAAATGGGATGACAATTCGGTTATAAAGCATGATTCTGATGTATTTTTGCCATTACATTGTGTTGGTAATGATTGGTTGGTGTTTTGGTATTGTTTTGGCGAAATGTGTGCGTGAACAGACTCGAAACCCTGCAAGTCTCGCCCAAGCGGGTCCATCTCGCCTAAGTGAGAGTGGTAGAGTTTCACTTTGGGTTCTGGTTCGTGGTTCTCGCCTAGGCGACAAGGAAAAGGGTTGAGAAACATGATCTCTCACCCAGGCGAGAGGCACTCGCCTAAGCGAGGTCGCGAGGAAACCTGGGAGTTTTGAGCGCGATATCTCACCCAGGCGAGAGGTTTTGAGTTTTGAGCGATGGACACTTTCGCCTAGGCGAGAGTGGCTCGCCTAAGCGAGTTCTCGAAGTGCAGTGGTGATGTTTTTGTCGAATACTCGTCTAAGCGAGGTCTGTGTGTTGTTTTGAGCGAAGTTGTGACTCGCCCAAGCGAGAGGATCTCGCCTAAGCGAGACAACGTGATGTGGCCATTGTTTTATGCTCACTCAGGCGAGGCAAACTAGTCAAAGCGTGGCTGAGGGCTTAGCTTGGGCGAGAGTCCCCTGCTTAAGCGAGTTTATGCGAATTACTATGTTTGTGTGTGCTTGTGTGTGTTCGTTTGGCTACTTTTTCCTAAGTATAGGAAGTATATGCATGTGGTGTGGTGTTTGGGCTTGAAGGACTAAGTCCAATAGGGGTCTGGGATGTGCTTGATGGTTGGACACATGATGGGCATGTAACTGGTTGAGTTCCCGTCGGCTACTAATTGGCGAGGAGTCCTTAGTATGGTGATTACATGTGTCGGGCGCACGATGGACAAGGAACTGATATGTTCCCATCGGCTACTATTGGGCGAGGAGTTCATAGTATGGTGATTGCGTGCGTGCCAGGGTCCAAGTTGAGGAGGCTTGGATGATTTACTACATATGAGTAGTCTGTAGGGCAGGACTATGAGCGGGATAGGCTCATAGGGTTGGACCACGAATGAGTTAGTTTCATGGGAGCATAGTGAAGTCCCAAGACCTAGTTCATGTATATGACTCATGAAGGACTATGAGATCATGGATGGGTAATTTGAAAACAATGAGATATTTAATTATGTTATTTTGGGATGGGTGGCATATTTATTTCATGCATTTTGTTTATATATTGTGCATAGCTCACCCTTTCTGTGTGTGTGTGGCGATGATCGGATGATTTGTTATCCGAAAGCAGATGATTTGACAGGTGGGCCAAGAGATGCATAGACTCGGAGCGAGGGATAGCTGGGGATTTTTGTTTATATATTATTATTTTGGTTTTGAGATAAATATGTAACTCTTTGGGAGCCATGTAAATGACGGTGCAACAGGAGGAGATGACGGTGTAGGAGTATGTGAACAAGTTTAAGCACCTGGCAAGATATTATTCACAGAATATTACAGAAGAATGGAGATGTCTGAAGTTTGAGCGAGGACTCAAACATAAGCTTAAGAAGGTGGTGACACCCTTACGAGAGAGGAGATTTCCCGTCTTGGTGGAATAGGCCAAGAGTGTTGAGCACCTAGAGAAGGGCCCTAGTTCAATGGTGAGCAGACATCAGAAAAATGTCGTTGAGGCTAGACAGATGAAAGAGCCTTATAACTGACCCCAGGCATCTCAGGGTCCCACTTACTACCAATATGGCGGACCCCACCTGAAGAGGAATTGTCCCCAGTTGACAAGCGGAGTGGGAGGGTCAGGCGACCATCACAAGTGTTTCATATGCGACAAACTTGGACATTTTGCAAATAATTACCCCGAAAAGAAGAGTCTAAGTGTGAATAAACCAGCAACATCACCCGCAGAAAGGGCGAGAGCGGCCGACAGGGTCTTTGCCATGACATCTACTGAGGCTACCCAGTCAGGTAATCTGATACTACAACCTTGTTTACTTATGGGGCATGATGTATTGGTTTTATTTGATTCTGGCGCAACTCATTCTTTTATCTCTAATGCTTGTATGGGAAGATTGAGTCTGGAGACACGTGACTTGGGGTGTGAATTACTTGTTTCAACTCCTTCCTCGGGTTAAGTAGCTACCAGTTCAATTTATGTTGGGTGTTCAATGGTGGTGGGAGGTCACAGATACAAGGTGAACTTGGTGTGCTTGCCCTTGGAGGGACTGGATGTGATATTGGGGATGGAATGGTTGTCTAACAATCACATCATAATTGATTGTGGATGGCGAGTTTGGTATTCCGAGAACATGAAGGGTTGGAATTAATATCAACTCGGGAAGCTGTGAAAGCACTACAAGATGGGGCCATGTGTTTTATGGTGGTGGCCAAGCCAGAGAAGAAAAGTGCTAGCGAATATGCGGATGTCTTTCCAGATAAAGTGTCAAGATTGCCGCCTAGTAGAGACATTGACTTCACCATTGATCTCATTCTTGGTGCAGGTCTAGTGTCCATGGCTCCATACAGAATGGCACCGGCTGAGCTCGCAGAACTCAAGAAGCAAATTGAGGAACTATTGGAGAAGCAATTTATTCGGCCGAGCGCGTCACCTTGGGGAGCTCCAGTTTTGTTAGTGAAGAAGAAGGACGGGAGTTAGCGACTATGTGTGGATTATAGGCAGCTGAATAAGCTGACTATTAAAAACAAAGGTTAAAATACCTTTTTGGTCCCAATTTTTGTCAAGTTTTTTCAAATAAGTCCTAATTTTGGTTTTGTGTTCAAATAGGTCCCAATTTTTGTCAATTTTGTTCAATTGAGTCCTTTTTTGCTAATACCGTTTAAATCATTAACGACCATGAATAGTGACTGCCACGTGTCACTTTGTGGTTTTTTTTGAATTTTTTTGATTTTTTTTTGAATTTTTTTTGAATTTTGAATTTTTTTTAAATTTCTTTTAAAATGTACACGTGTCAACCCAAGAGTGTGCCACGTGTCACTTCGTGGTTTTTTTGAAATTTTTTTGAATTTTTTTTAAAGTTTTTTTTAAATGTCCACGTGTCAACCCAGTAGTGTGCCACGTGTCAAAGTCAATGTTCTAAATTCAATTTGGTCTCTATATTTGTTATTTTTGTTCAATTAGGTCCCAATTTTTGTTAACATTAACCAATTTGGTCCCCCTCCAAATTAAAACCAAATTTAATTTTTATATTAAAATTCACATTTTTTATTAAATATTTTTATATAATATATTAAAATTCACATCATTATAACTTTGATATAAAAATTAAATTTGGTCACATCTTCGATAAGGACCAAATTGGTTAATGTTAACAAAAATTGGGACCTAATTGAACAAAAATAACAAATATAAGGACCAAATTGAATATAGAATATTGACTTTGACATGTGACATACTACTGGGTTGACACGTGGACATTTATAAAAAATTCAAAAAAATTCAAAAAAAAATAAAAAATAAAAAATTCAAAAAAAACCACGAAATGACACGTGGCACGCTCCTAGGTTGACACGTGTACATTTTAAAAAAAATTTTAAAAACTTTAAAAAAAAATTTAAAAAAATAAAAATAAAAATAAAAATAAATTCAAAAAAATCACGAAATGACACGTGGCAGTCATTGTTCATGGCCGTTAATGATTTAAACGGTGTTATCAAAAAAGGACCCAATTGAACAAAATTGATGAAAATTGGGACCTATTTGAACACAAAACCAAAATCAGGACTTATTTGAAAAAACTTGACGAAAATTGGGACCAAAAAGGTATTTTAACCAAAAACAAATATCCACTACCAGGGATCAACGACTTACTAGACTAGTTGAAGGGCGCAGGGGTGTTCTCTAAAATCGACTTGAGGTCAGGATACCACCAAATTCTAGTGCGGTAGGAGGACGTGCAAATAACAGCATTCAAGTCACGATACAGCCACTATGAATATGTGGTTATGCCATTTAGAGTGATGAATGCACCGACAGTATTCATGGATTACATGAATAAAATCTTTCGACCTTGGTTAGATAAGTTTGTCGTTGTCTTCATAGACGACATTCTTATTTACTCTAAGACGGGAGAAGAGCATGCGGATCACCTGAGGGTTGTATTGAAGATACTCAGAGACCACCAATTGTATGGGAAGTTGTCCAAGTGTGAATTTTGGCTAGAGGAGGTACAATTTCTTGGACATGTTATTTCAGCTAAGGGTATTGTAGTGGACCCGACTAAGATTGAAACGGTGCTTAACTAGGAAAGGCCTAAGACAGTGATAGAGGTGCGAAGTTTCTTGGGCTTAGCAGGTTATTACAGGAGATTTGTGGAGGGGTTCTCAAAGAAGGTGAACCCTTTAACACATCTGACAAGAAAAGATCAGTCATTCTCTTGTACTAAGCAATGTGAGGAGTGCTTTGAGGAGATGAAAAAGTGTTTGACTACCGCTCTAGTGTTAGTAATTCCTGATACAGAGAAGACGTTTGAAGTATACTGTGATGCATCATATCAAGGTCTGGGGTGTGTATTGATGCAAGAAAGGAGGGCAGTGGCATATGCTTCTCGTCAACTGAAGGTACATGAGAAGAATTACCCGACTCATGACTTCGAGCTAGCCGCCGTTGTGTTTTCTCTTAAGTCTTGGAAGCATTATCTATACGGCGCTCAATTCCAAGTATTCAGCGATCACAAAAGTTTGAAATACTTGTTTGACCAGAAGGAGCTGAATATGAGGCAGCGTAGGTGGATGAAGTATTTGAAGGACTATGACTTTGAATTGCTCTATCATCCGGGCAAGGCAAATGTTGTAGCCGATGCTTTGAGTCGGAAGAAGATACATGTGTCTTGCATGATGATAAAGGAGTTAGAGTTGATTGAGAAACTCCGAGATATGAATCTGGGGATGCAGTTTGGGCAAGACTCGATACAGTGCAACTTATTAAATAGTCACTAATGAATTTTTGAATGAAATTCGTGTGGCTCAGGGACACGATCTAGAATTGCAACAGTTTGTGGGGTGGTTAGGCACAGAGAAAGGGAAGGATTATCAGATGGGAGAGGATGACATTCTACGTTTCAAAGGTAGAGTGTGCGTAACAGGAGGACCTCATTTCAGGAGGCAGATCCTGAAGGAGGGTCACCAGTGTAACATCCCTAGGGAATATTACTTAAAAAAATAAATAATAAAAGAAATAATTATATTAATAGTCATCTCGATAAAAATCCCAACGCGGGAAAATTTAATTTCGTGAAAGCACGCACCAAAACTTATAACATAATTAGTCCAGTATTACAAGTTCCCGTTGTTCGTGTTTATAATAAAAACATAAAGTGATACATGTAAGAGAAAATCCTAGCTCTAATCCCACGCTAGCCCTCACTCCGCCATCTGAACATCCTCAGCACCACCTGTATCAACATCTACTCCCGTGTAACGAATTACACGATCATCGCCACACACAAACAGAAAGGGTGAGCTGAGAAAATAAAATAACAAGCATATAAAACACAAGATAAATCATATACCCATCTTATTCATTGTACATAATTCTTGGCCAAGACCTTAATCACCAAGGCTTTAGAGCCTTCAAATCACACAACTGGTTAGCCTTGGACTCGGGAACATGATGCTCACACGAACCTGCCCGCTCGTGGTCCTGCCTCGACGAACCTCCCCGCTCGTAGTCCTACTCTACGGACCTGCCCGCCCGTAGTCCAACACATGTGATCCACCAGCCCCCGTACCTACCCGCACGTGGCATCTCTCAACGTGAGCACGGAACATACGAACCTACCTCGCTCGTATCCCCACGTGAGAGTAACTAGATATGAACCTCCCCGTTCATATCATCACATGCCAAACACCATCCATGAACCTACCCGTTCATGGCACAACATCTCCCAATCCAAGCGAAGCAACATCGTTAATTAAAAGCAACACACCAAGAAAGCAAGAACAATAGCATTTCCACCTGGCTCAGACCACACGCCGCCAGGCGAAACTGTTCCAGACCGCCTGGTGGTAACCATTGACCGCCCGGCGCCAGCGTCATTCCAGAGTTACTGTTTTCTCGTCACCGCCTGGCGGAGCACATCTTGCCGCCAGGCCCCCCACGGTGCAGTATTCTCTCACGCTAAGTCTATCGCCTGGCGGTTATCAATGGACCGCCAGGCGCCATACCAGAAGCACTCTGCAGCTGGTTTTGGCACTCGATTTGGTTGGTTCTACAATTCAAATTCCTTTAAGGCCAATTCCCCTTTGGGTCTCAGTACTCAATCCTAATCTATTGCCAATTCTCAATCTATTTTAATTTCGCTATAGCCCCAACATTATCATTCCACATTTCCACTAGAGGTTTATTTATTCTTAAGTCATGCCATCATGTCTTAATTCACAAATAACAGATCCCATTCCCATATCTCTCTTTTGCACAATTATGCTCATCCATACACCCCATATACTCAATCAACAGTTCGTGTATCCTTTCATCCTTCACTCTATCTTCCCACTCCTCTTGCCCATCTCACGCAAATTCTTAGTTCCCACTTTTCTACCATTCTTCTCAACTAACTCCTCTTCACTATCATTGACCCATAACATCCACTAATAATTTAGCGACATGTTTAGATTCTATTTAAACATCAAATCATTCCAAATGCATTTCCTCTCACTCATTACACTACCTATAAGCTTAATCCACTTCCTATCCCTTTACCCTGCTTCCTTTCAAGCTACCTCTCCTTTCCACTTCTCACTCCTAATTTCTCCTTTCCACTACACCAACCTTTTCAATCTTGAAGGCTTCCTCTCTCTCTCTCTCTCTCTCTCTCTCTCTCTCTCTTTCTCTCTCTCTCGCAGAAATCCCTAGTACCACACCCAATCAGAGCTTCCACACATCATCGCCTGGCGGACAACACAGCCCCGCCAGGCGGCACACCAGTATCAGACCACCTGCATGCGTTTTTGCACTCTCCACAAGCCTATCTTACTTTTCTCCTTCCTCGAGAACCACCACACATACATTTACATCCTTCTTAGCACCTAATCTCAGCAATATTACCATTATCGCATTCCTCAATTCTAGTTACTTCCTAATCAACCCAACAATCCCATATTCAAAACCCCAATATGATCATACACATTCCAACAAGAAGTCTATGACAATAATCCATTATACAATTTTATACGGACATTGGAGACTCAGCAGTTCATTATATTCACCCAATTTAGCATCAAAACCATCAAACAGAACGCAGCCAAGGTCGCGCCGCCAGGCAGGAACTCATCACCGCCAGGCGACTCAAACCAAAACAAGAACATACGCTCACCTCTGATGAGCCGCCTGGCAGTAAGGATCAAATCGTCAGGCGGTTTCTGGGAAAAACCCAGAAACCCAATCGAACAGTGCAGAAAACAGGTGGAAGCATGCGATTTCAATTAGTTACGATACAATGGAACGTACATGTATTAAAATATCAACAAAACAACTCTCCTTACCTGGATTCCTTGCCAAATTCGAATATGTATGCCTATCCCCTCACAAAACCTTCTTAGCCTTTGTTTCTAGTCCAATCCTTGGTGATTTCAGCCCCACAACTTCTCTCAATCAGCCCCAAAACTCTGAAAAGCCCTTGCTTATGGTGAGTACGAATTTACAGTGCACTCTTTCTCTTCTTATGACCTTCTCTCTCACAATCACTCTCACTTATTACCCTTTTAGTGCCTTACACGAATTTTAATTAAGAATTACACCAATGCTAGTCCAATGTTTAATTACCCCTTTGTTTTCCAGCCCTTAGGTTACCTCTCCATTGGCTGCTAGATTTCTAACCCTTTCACATTCATGCCAAAGGAAAAATTGGCAAAAAGAAATTATTTAGTTCTCACCAAGGTTTGAACCCACACTCATGCACATACCCAACCAAGGCCAAACCATTCAACCAATCCTTATTTCATGATAAGTCCTACAATTCTAAGAGTTTATCATCATACCACACATCCAATATATAATTACATAAAAAATGCATAATTTAATAACATCCAAGTGACGCACATAGGACTCGAACCCAAGTCCTCACACACAATAAAGTACTATCAACCACATGAGCTAGCACTTTTCCACGTCATAGCTCCTCACATTTATTGCTTTAAATGTTCTCATTACTCGTCCTAATTAAATAATTAATTAAATAACTATTTAATTTTTCCCAGGTCTTACAACCAGTGTCGTCTTAGCATACATCCAGGTATGACTAAGATGTATAAGGATTTGAAGGAGTCCTTTTGGTGGAATGGTATGAAGGCAGACGTAGCAGACTTTGTTGCCTAGTGTTTGGTATGTCAAAAGGCCAAAATTGAACATCAAAGGCCAGGAGGTACACTGCAACCACTAGACGTACCTCATTGGAAGTGGGACAATATCTCTATGGATTTTGTGACCCATCTTCCAAGGTTGACAAAGGGTCATGATTCAGTCTGGGTGATAGTGGACAAACTGACAAAATGGGCTTATTTATTGCATATGAATCAGAAGTGGTCTATGGATAAGTTAGCAGAGTTGTACGTAAGAGAAGTTGTGAGATTGCATGGAGTACCCAAAAGCATAGTGTCAGACCGGGACCCTAGATTTACATCACGATTTTGGCAATCATTGCAGGCGTGCTAGATCACATGGGAAACTGGAATGATGTGCTACCTTTGGTGGAGTTGACCTACAATAACAATTACCACTCCAGTATTGGTATGGCGCCCTATGAAGCATTGTATGGAAGAAGGTGTAGAACTCCATTGTGTTGGTATCAGGATGGTGAAGCCTTTGTGCTTGGTCCTCAATTTCTGCAACAAACGACTAGTAAGATCAAGTTAATCCAAGATCGGATGCGAGCAACTCAGAATAGGCAAAAGTCCTATGCGGATAAGAGGAGACGACCACTTGAATTTAATGAAGGAGACCATGTATTCCTCCGGGTTACGCCAACCACAGGTATCGGAAGGGTTCTTAAATCAAGGAAGTTGACTCTGAGATTTATAGGGCCTTATCAGATTACAAGGAGAATAGAAGCAGCGGCGTACGAGATCGCTCTACCACCTCACCTATCCAACTTGCATAATGTGTTCCATGTCTCACAGTTGAGGAAATACATTGCTAGTCCAGATCATGTTTTGGAGTCAGATGAGGTGCAAGTATGCGAGGATCTAACTATGCCAGTTGGACCGGTTCGTATATTGGATACTCAAGTCAAGCAACTGCGAGGTAAGGAGTTGAAGACGGTGAAGGTTCTCTAGGACGAGGCAACCTAGGGGATGACTTGGGAGATGGAGGATCTCATGAGGAAGTCTTATCCTCACCTCTTTGCTGGTAAATTCTATTTTCGAGGACGAAAACTTTTAAAGGTGGGGGAATTGTAAGAACCATGAAAATTAATTAATTAAATAATTAATTAATTAATAAATGCGAGTAGAAAAAGCGCCTTTATGGCACTAATTATTGTTTGTTGTGACGTGGAAAAGTACTAGCTCAAGTGGTTGAGAGTACTTTGGTTTGTGTGAGAGGACTTGGGTTTGAGTCTTATATATGCCAATTATGTGTTGTTGTTTATTATTGATTTTTAATAATATGTATGAGTATGGAATTGGTAATGTAAACTTATATCGATTGGAGTGTATCACCAAATGTGAATGGGCATAGTGGTTGTGATTTGGCATTATGAGTAGAGGGTCACGAGTTCAAACCTTGGTAGACAGAACTTAACCTTTATTTTTACTAAATTTAGCTTGGAATGAATGTGGAAAGGTAGAGAGAACCTAGCAGAATGGGGCAGTCAAGAGGGTTGGAAAACCACCATATAATTAACATTGAAGAGGAATTAAAACCATAATTAAGCCCAATTTCGTTTTAGTTTTTAAAACCCATCTTAGAAACACCTATAAAAGCCAAATTTTAGGTAAAAGGAAGGGTTTTGGCAGTATGGTGAACTGGTATAGAGAGGAGCACGAGATTGAGCGTAGGAGTTGAATTTTGGGTGTGCAAGGGCTGAAGCAAGAAGGCAATTGTGGATCAAGGGTCCTGTTGGTCTCAACTTTGATCACTAATTCCAGATTAGGGGTGCTGAATTTATGTGTATTTCCATATGGTTGGTGTTTCTGCGTTTTGTGCTCAACTTGAATTTGTATGTGGTATGATTTTAGGGGTATTACATGCGGTTGTGATTGAGAAATTGGGTACTCTTGGTGCTGTTGTCAAATCTTTGATATTTCACATGAGTTGAATGTGGGGTTTGGGGTCTTGCGTAGTTCTTTTGGGAAAGTAACGAGTTTGGTATTCAAATGGGATGACAATTCGGTTATAAAGCATGATTCTGATGTATTTTTGCCATTACATTGTGCTGGTAATGATTGGTTGGTGTTTTGGTATTGTTTTGGTGAAGTGTGTGCGTGAACAGACTCGAAACCTTGCAAGTGACGCCCAAGCGGGTCCATCTCGCCTAAGCGAGAGTTGCAGAGTCTCACTTTGGGTTCTGGTTCGTGGTTCTCGCCTAGGCGACCAGGAAAAGGGTTGAGCGACATGGTCTCTCGCCCAGGCGAGAGGTTTTGAGTTTTGAGCGATGGACACTCTCGCCTAAGCGAATTCTCGAAGTGTAGTGGTGATGTTTTTGTCGAATACCCGTCTAGGCGAGGTCTGTGTGTTGTTTTGAGTGAATGTGTGACTCGCCCAGGCGAGAGGATCTCACCTAAGCGAGACAACGTGATGCGGCCATTGTTTTATGCTCACTCAAGCGAGGTGAACTAGCCTAAGCCAGGCTGAGGGCTTAGCATGGGCGAGAATCCCTGGCTTAAGCGAGTTTATGCGAATTACTATGTTTGTGTGTGCTTGTGTGTTCTTTGGCTACTTTTTCCTAAGTATAGGAAGTATATGCATGTGGTCTGGTGTTTGGGCTTGAAGGACTAAGTCCAATAGGGGTCTGGGATGTGCTTGATGGTTGGACACATGATGGGCATGGAAATGGTTGAGTTCCCGTGGGCTACTAATGGGCGAGGAGTCCTTAGTATGGTGATTACATGTGTCGAGCGCACGATGCGCAAGGAACTGATATGTTCCCGTCGGCTACTATTGGGCGAGGAGTCCATAGTATGGTGATTGCGTGCGTACTAGGGTCCAAGTTGAGCGGGATAGGCTCATAGGGTTGGACCACGAATGAGTTAGTTTCGTGGGAGCATAGTGAAGTCCTAAGACGTAGTTCATGTTTATGACTCATGAAGGACTATGAGATCATGGATGGGTAATTTGAAAACAATGAGATATTTAATTATGTTATTTTGGGATGGGTGGCATATTTATTTCATGCATTTTGTTTGTATATTGTGCATAGCTCACCCTTTCTGTGTGTGTGGCGATGATCGCATGATTCGTTATCCGAAAGCAGATGATTTGATAGGTGGGCCAGGAGATGCATAGACTCGGAGCGAGGGATATGCTGGGGATTTTTGTTTATATATTATTATTTTGATTTTGAGATAAATATGTAACTCTTTGGGAGCCATGTAAATATTGTTTTAATTTTATGAATTATGGACTCCTGGTTATGACATGTATATTAAAGTTTTTAATTTTCCCGCGTTTTTGGGAAACGTATTTCTATTAAATGATGTATTCACTTTCTTATCGTATTTATTTATTAAATATTAGTAATATTCCTTAGGGATGTTACAAATGATACTCTCATGTGAGGATACGAGTAGGGAGGTTCGTATGTTCCATGCTAACACTTGAGAGTTGTTTCGTAACTGGATGGACTGCGCATGTTGGAGTACGAATGAGGAGGTTCGTAGAAGCAGGACTACGAGCAGGGACGTTCATAGAGGTTGGACCACGAGCAGGCAGGTTCGTGGATGCATGAAGTATCGTGAGGTCATGGTCAAGTGTGAGTATGTCATGAATGAATAGTCTAGTTTCATATGGGCGGGGAGGTTCGTAGAGGTTGGACCATGAGCGGGCAAGTACGTGGAAGCATAAAATATCTTGAGGCCACGGTCAAGTGTGAGTACGACATGAATGAATAGTCTAGTCTCATATAGGTTATGATACGATGATTTGAGGATTCCTTAGGTAACAAGGGTTTTAAGAATGAGTATTCTGTTAAGCTAGAATGCTTTGGTGAGGGGTTATGCTATTGTTGTGCTTGTTTATTTCTTTGAGCTTACACTTTTGGTTTATGTTTGGCGATGATCGTGTGACTGGTCACATGGGAATAGATGACATTTCAGGTGATGCAGTGGAAGGCAAGCTATAGGGATGATTTTAATAAAATGATTTCAATAGTTTGTACATTTTTTTGGGTTGTCTCAGATTTTAGAACTTGTAATAATTTAATATGAGCTTTGGAACTTGTAATAAGTTCATCACGAGATATTGACTACTTTTGGGCGCAGTTAATGTTTTAAATTTTTTCCCGTTTTGGAGAATAATAACATTGTTGTATTCAAAGTTTATTCACTTATTTTATTTAATTAGTAGTATCCACCTAGGGTGTTATATTCTTCGTCTTCATCTTGTTCCAAATCTCCTATAAAAAGGGTTATATCACAAACATTGAAAGTAGTGCTCACATTATACTCACATGGTAATTCTAGCATATATGCATTGTTAATTCTTTAGGCACTCTAAAAGGTTTATCACCCTAAGAATAACGTTTCAACTTCCTTTATTTTGGAAATCTATCTTTGCTCAAATGGAGCCATACCAATATCTTTCCTTAAAAATCACTTCCCTTTTCCCTTGTTATTTGGTTTGGTGTATCTCTTGGTTTGGTGTTGTATTTGAGACTTCACCTTCTCATGCATTTTTTTCACAAATTTGGATATAGATACCCTTTCCTTATGAATGAAATCACTAGGATTTGGGAGAGGTATGAGGTCTAAAGGAATGAGGGAGTTGAAGTCATACACAACCTCAAATGGAAAGATTTTGGTGGTCTTGTGAACCACTCTATTATATGCAAACTCAATGTGAGGAAGGTACTCATCCCAAGATTTGTGGTTTTCTTCCAAAACAACCATCAACATGGTTCCTAAAGACCTATTCACAACCTCGATTTGCCCATCGGTTTGGGGGTGACTAGAGGTGAAAAAATGAAGCTTGGTTCCTTGCCTAGACCAAAGTGTCTTCCAAAAATGGTAAGTAACTTGGTATCCTTATAAGATATAATGGTCCTAAGCAAACCATGGAGTTTCACCACATCTCTAAAGAAGAATTCTGCTTTGTAAATTGCATCATCTAACTTGTGGCATGATATGAAATGAGGCATCTCGCTAAATCTATCCACAACCACAAAAATATAGCCAAATCCCCTTTGGGTCTTGGGTAGACCAAGGATGAAATCCATGCTAATGTCTTCCAATGAGATGAAGCAATAGGGAGAGTGGGTGTATAGACCATGATGCATAGTCTTATCCTTGGCTTCCAAGCATGCAATACACTTATGACAATGTCTTTGAATTCTTTTCTCATGTGGGACCAATAGAATTTTTCTTGAAGAATGCTTAGAATTTTATCAACTCCAAAATGGCCCATGAGACCTCCCTCATGTGACTTCTTGATGAAGAGCTTCCTATGAGAACCTTGAGGAACACATAACTTACCCTCTCTAAACAAATACCCCTTAGGCACATAGTACCCTCTTAAGCCTTCTTTTGACAACTAGCAAAAATAGAGGAAAAGAAATTGTCATGATGATACATCTCTCCCATGTGATCAAAATCAAGAATTTGTGCACCAAGTTTTGATTTTTATAGAGAGACCATCGACCACAACATTTGATTTTTCTTTCATATATTTGATCACACAAGGGAATTGTTTCAAACATTCCATCCATTTTGCATGTCTCTTATTCAACTTATGTTGTCCATTCAAATACTTAAAAGACTCATGGTCACTATGAATGACAAACTCCTTGGAGACTACATAGTGCTCCCAAGTTTGAAGGGACCTCACTAAAGCATACAAGTCCTTATCGTAGATAGGGTAGTTTAGAGTGGCACCATTGAGGTTTTTCACTAAAATAGGTAATGAGGTGTCCCTTTTGTAATAAAACTCCTCCTATCCCTACACCACTAGCATCAAATTATATCTTAAAATTCTTTGCAAATTTTATGAGAGCTAGAATTGGTGTATTGGTAAGCTTCTCTTTGAGTTGCTTGAAAGCCAACTCTTGTCTCTCTCCCAACACAAATGTCACATTCTTTTTCACCAACTCATTAAGAGGTGAAGCTATACTTGAGAATTTAGGTACACATCTCTTATAAAAGGATGCTTGACCATGAAAACTCCTAACTTCTCTTACATTTTGGGGAGTTGGCCAATCTTGAATGGCTTGGACATTGGAAGGATCAACATGCACACCATGCTTATTCACTACGAAACCTAAAAAGACCACACTATCTTAACAAAATGTGCATTTCTCTTTGTTTGCAAAAATGTGATTGTCCCTTAAAGTGGAGAGAACAAGCTTCAAATGTCCTAGATGCTCATGAAGACTCTTGATATACACTAGTTATCATCAAAGCACACAACCACAAATTTCCTAATGCAATCGCTAAGGACATGGTTCATTAATCTCATGAAAGTGCTAGGTGCATTAGTTAAGCCAAAAGGTATCACTAACCACAAATTTTCTACTCATCACCTTCTCTTGTTCTTATTTTGTGATAACCACTCTTAAGATCTATCTTGAAAAATATGGTGAACCCATACAACTCATATAACATGTCATCTGGCCTTGGAATTGGATGTCTATACTTAATGGTGATGTTGTTGATATCCCTACAATCACAACACATTCTCCATATTCCATTTTTGTTAGGGACTAACAACATGGGCACGACACATGGACTTAAGCTCTTTTGAACCCACCCCTTGTATAGAAAATCTTGCACTTGAATTTCAATCTCCTTGATTTCTCGGGGATTTGTTCTATAGGCTGGCCTATTTGGTAAGTTTTCCCCCAAGAACAAAATCTATTTGATGTTCTATGCCCCTAATTGGTGTAAGACCTTAGGGATCTTCTTAAGGGAACACATCATCAAATTCTTTCAAATTTTTTTTCCAAAGTAGATGGATACTTGGATTTTAGATTTGAGGATATGCATGAAAGTGCTCATTTACAAAAGAGGAGATAAGAAGGTTGTTCACATAAGAGAGTTTTTTTTTTTTTTAAGTTTTCTTAGACAAATTCTTATCCTTTTGAGTGACCTTTGGAGGAGCACTACTTTCCCCCTCTTCATGAATGCATAGCTTGCTCCCCTAACTCTTTGCACATGCTTTCTTCCTTTCTCTCTCCATCCCTTAGTTTCCTCATTTGTAATTGATCCTCAAACACTTTGGAAGGTGCTAGCGGATGAAGAACAAACTTCTTTTCCTTGTGGTGGAAAGTAATCTCATTGGTAAGACCATTGTGCATAGTTTTCTTGTCAAACTGCCAAGGTCTGCCTAAGAGAATATGATAAGCTTCCATAAGGATTATGTCACAAAGAACTTTATCCTCATAGTTCCTTGTAGAGAGCTTAACCTCCACTTGTTGGTCCACATTCAAATCCCATCATTCATTAAGCCACTGTAGTTTGTAAGGTTTTAGATGGGGTTTGATTGTGAGACCTAACTTTTCCACAAACCTAATGTTACAACCACTAGTGCAAAAATGGGATATTAGGTTGGTTCTAGAGCATGTATTAAATCGGTTTCCAAACCGATCTAATATAAGCCGATGTAGTATGACTGTAACATATTAGATCGATTATAAGAAACTGATCTAATGTATCAATATTAGATTGGTTTCTGATACCCGATCTTACATTATTCAACATGAATGCATCATGACCAAGTTGTTTAGATCGGTTGTGGTCTAACCCAATCTAAGATGTTGCGCACTTGTTAAAAAAGAAATAGCAAGTATTAGATCGGTTATGAAGAAGAAGAGGAAGGCAGTTCAAATTACAAAGCACTCCACAAAATAGCTTTTGTTTGAATGTGTTTTGGTTTAGAACCATTTCCTTAGCCAACATGTAGTTCTATTAAAAATTAAATAAAATTCAAAAAGCACTACCACGTCATGTTGTAAGATAAGTTGTAAGTTTTGTATGCCACCATATCATTTTTCATTAAAATAAATTACAGTCTCTCGTATGTTACACAAGTTTAGAAGAAGTTTGAAAAGGTTAAAATTTATAAAATTGTATAGACAACAAATTAAAAACTAAAGTTAAGGAAGACATGTGTGTTATTATTTTTAAGAAAATAAATTAAACTTTCAATCCTTTTCAAGTGATTATGGTAATAGTTAAGCTTTTAATTGCAATAACATAACCACACATCAACATCGAATCTTTTATTAATAAAAGAAAAGAATTTGATTAGAATATTTTGATTGTATAGTTCTTTTATTTGGTATTGTCATACGCCACAATATTTTTTTTTATGGTTATTAGATTTCTGCCTTTTCTAATCAGTTGTCGACAATGCAAAAAGTTAGACTAAAAATATACAAATCTAAATTAGAAAATAAAAATGCTTTATTTTTATACTTTATTGTTCTATAAATCTTCAGAGTTGCATGTGATTCTAGATTTTGTTGATGAAATCTATATATTTAACCTCTAAATATTTAGGAGATATTCAAAGATTTTGTTGTTGTTTTGGATATTTGAAAAGATTTGGCAAATCTTGTTTATATTTTCTAATATAATTAAAAATAGGGTTAAATATTTTTTGGTCATCTAACTTTCAGTGAAAATTAGAATTAATCCATCTTTGAAACTTTGGTCTAATAAAATCTCTCAACTTTGTAAATGCGTAGATTTAGTCCTTTTAACAAAATTTTGTTAAGTTTATTCGATATTTCAAACACGCCACTACTAAAAATCAACATTTTAGCAACCACATATTCCAGTCGCTAAAAGGCTTAAAATCAGTCGCAAATCCATTAGCGACTAAAATAACAACAAAAATATGTAGTTGTGAAAAATCTGGTGACAAACCCATTAACGAGCGAATTGAAAGTTGGTCACTAAACAGCCACCAGAATTTCAGTTGTTAATCCGTCGCTAAAGGATTGGTCACCTTCTACTATGAAAACCAATTTAACCACAAAAATTTTAGGAGCTAATTTGGTCGGTAACATGAAAAAGATTTATTAAGTTTAAAAAAAGTTTGGTCGCAAATCCAGTCACAAGAGTCATAACATAGCGACGCTTAGTTTTTGGTCGCTAAATCGGTGGCAAAAAAGAGAAAATTTAACAACCAATATAATTACAAGTAATGGTCAAGTGATCTACCATCACTAGATTGGTGTACTATATCATTTGCACTATCAAAAGGATCAGAAGGAGTTGACATAAGATTCTTTAATTGAATGTACTACAAAATAAATTTTGTTTGTTCTTCTTGTTGGTGCATCTACTCTCATCTTATTCACGCATGCGTTTACTTATTGATGATATTTTGATAATAACTTATTGTTGGTCGACTATTAACATCTCCAAGGATAGGATTTGGCTTTTTGGTTTTTACTTTTACAGTCCAACACACCAGTACTTAACTATTCTTGCTGCCAATATATACATAACTTAGGAAAGTAGAAGCATTCAAAAATATTGTAATCAAAATTGAAAGGAGGGCAAGTAAATTGCTAAACTAATAATGCATACATACATACATACATACATACATACATGCATACATACATATATATATATATATATATATATATATATATATATATATATATAATAACCATCAAAAGAGAAGGTTTAGAATTTGAGTATTTAGGTATAGTATAAAAAATTAAATGTTAAAAATAATATTTAGGTGGAGTGATTTGATGTATAAATTATCAAAAAAATATTTTAACATGTAAATATAAGTTTTAATTAAATTTAATTACTAATTTGATCTCAAATCAAAGAGGACAAGGTTAGATAATTTAAAAAAAAAAGACTAAATTGAATAAAAAATTATAAAGAGACCAAATTGAACATTTTTTTAAAAATTGGAGGAATAAATTGAACCAAAAAATAATAAATGAACCAAAGTAAAAAATTAGAAGACTAAATTACTAATTAAGCCTAATATTAATGATAGGAAGTGAGCAACAAAACAAGTTATATTTATTTAATTCATTAGTTCATGGAATAAGTTCATGTACTGACCAGAAAAATCATACTAAAATACTTATATAAGGAATGGCCATAAAACAAACCTCAAGACCAAACATTGGTTATTCATAATCAGCTGTTTTGGAAGATTATGAGCTACGAGGTTTATGAATACTCAATAATGCAGAAAACCAAGGGATTGCAAGAGTTTTGAAATTTCACACCATTTATGGGACCACAACTTAAGAATTTTTAGAGAATAGAGGACAAGAAATCCATTGGGGCTTGCAATTTTTGGGAAAACAAGGAAAAATGGTTATTGTGCTTCAACAAATAGGGAAACCGAGACATCCCCTATGAAGGAAGGAGCTTAGGGCAAGGTTTAGTGATGACACACTCTAGATGTAGCAGCGACCATGAGGAAGAGGGGTTTGGAGAATGGAGGTTTGGTGCAGAACGAACCATGAAGGAAGGAGAGGATTGGGGAGAGCGAGTTTGATTAAGGATCGAAGAGGAGAGGTGAAATGAACACAACTATGAAAGGAGGTTAGACAAGTTGGAATGGAGGCAAGGTAAAAATGTTCTATGGAAAAGTAGGTTACACAAATTAGATGGCGCCAAGCTCAAAATGTTTTATGAAGAAGGAGGTTACAAATTTGTTTCAACAAAAATACCTATATTTTTATATAAAAATAAAAATAATCTAAATTTTAAAACATCAAATAATAATATAATTATTTCTAAATATTTGTAATATATTACAATTTTATTATTTGCAATAAAGGATTTGGTTATCAATTTTAATTTGAAATGAAATTCAATTTGACTATCAATTTTGTAGATCAAACAAAGGAAATGAAATTGTAGAAGACAAATTGGTATATTATATAATCTTATAAAATTTAGTCACTTTAAAATTAATTTCTAAATTTAAATAATAGTAACTGTATATACACTCGAGATCATATCAATCACCCAACCTACTATTACCTCTAAATGCATCTACGTTGGACAACACGATATGGTTTCGCTAAAGACATACAAATGGGAAACTTTGATTAAGTTAAGGAAACCTAGATCTTGAACACTTCATCTTACTTGAGCGTCAAAACTCTCTATATCGATTTGGAGCAAAAGCTATCTTGAACATTTCGACAAGGAGGTAAGAAGACATTGTGAAGAGTTGTTCACATATATCTTGACGAATAAGTTAATAGTAATAAAAAACTTGTTTCTAATTATATCTTAATTAGGTAGTAACAAAATTATTTGTAAATAAATAAATATTTTGTATGGTCATTCATTATTAAAAATATAACCTTTAATCATATTATAATATTTTATTAACAATAAAAGTTATTTTAGATATCATTAAGAAGGAAATTAAGATTTTGGAAATAATTTAGTTAATTATAATTTATACTAAATATTAATCTAAAATTTATTAGCTTGTTAGTTTAACCTCATTAAATATTTTATATTAATTTTATGGAAAAAAAATTATGTTTGTAAATTTAGCAATCAAATAATTTCGGTCGCTAATTTGATCTCTAAGTATAATGTTTTAGCGACCAACAATTTTCGGTGGCTAATTATAATATTAAGTACATTTTAGCAACTAATAAATTTTTGGTGGCTAATACAATATTAATTTCGATCCCTAATTCGATAATTAAAACAGAACATCTAGTGATATAAAAAATTAATTGTTAATTCAATAGCTAAAATATTACATTTAGTGATAAAAAATGTTGCTCGCTAATTCGGTAGCTAAATACTACTTGTAGCGACCAAATAATTTCAATTGCTAATTACCATATTAAACATATTACAATTATTTGGTGCCTAATACAATATTATTTTGGTCGCTAATTCGGTGGCTAAAATGTTGCATGTAGCGACCAAAAATAGTGGATCACTATTTTGGTTGTTGTATGAATAAATATTACAATATATTGATTTGGTCTCTATTTTGGTTACTAATTTGTGACTACCATTATTTGGTTGCTATTTATTTAAGTCACAATTTGCAACCAACTTTTTTCGGTCGCTACACTACAACATTTTGTAGTTTAGACCACACTAAATTAGGCAGCAGTAAATAAATGTTGCCTAAAAATAAAATAAACAACATTTTTATAAATGTTGTATAAATATCATGAAAACTCATGATTATATAATTGTTGCTTTAAACTATGTGAGCAAAACCAGTAAAAATATGGTCTAAAAATATAGGTGAAGTCTAAAATCAACTTGAAAAACCATTGTCTATTGTGAGGACTTTAAGCAACGGATTTAAAATTATTTTCGTACTAAAAATTGTTGTCTAACAAACTATAGTCACCTATACCACGCCTAAAAAACTATGGTCTAAAAATATGTTATGTTGTCTAAAGTCATTTTTGTTGTAGTGCTAATTTCGGTTGCTAAATAACATTTTTTTAGTGCGTTTGTCAACTAACATTGAATTGGAAATGTGTTAAATGGTATGAACAACTCAAATGTTCTCATGAAATGCATTTGAAACGTCAAATAAACTTAACAATTTTGGTTAAAAAAACTAAATCTACACATTTGTAAAGTTTCAAAGATGAACTAATTTGAATTCTGACTAAAATTTAAGAGATTAAAAACATATTCCGTTTCCATAAATCTTAGCATCTCTTTAAAAGAGAAAATATTAGAAGTTAATATTTTAGTAAGAACATATTTGAGGATTTTTTTTCTTGATTAGAGTCCTTTTAGAAAGTCATTACTACTACAGGAAAATTAATTTGTAACGTCACTTATTTAATGACAGTTATGTTAAAATGCCACTACATTAACGAATTTTAAAATATTAAATAACATTTACCGTCTATTTCAAACCACCAACACATTTTAATCTGAATTTTTAAAATATTATACTTTTATAATATATTTTGACAAGCTATTTGGCGCATTGCAAAACCCATTTCTTTCCTTGAGCCATCTTTTCTTGTCCAAGTTCCTTGAGGTATCTTCCAAGTTATATTCACTTGGAATGGAACCCATTCTTGTAACGAATCTTCCTTTCTTCTTGCGACATTTTTTTCTAAGCATTTTCCTCTCTTCTTAAGTTGATATTTTCTTCTGTTACATTATTTTTCGATTATATTTGATTTTATTCAGAAATTTCAACTTCTCAATTTCGGATCATTTTTATAGATTGAATCAACAACACCAGATGGTTGAAAGGAAAGAAGATTATGTCCATGGGGAGTATCAAAGCTCAACCTTGGGGGTATGTGCAACTTACATTAAGAAAATAAGAAAATATTGTTGAGTTCCATCTTGTTCTTCGATTCTAGTTGTTTGAGACTAATAAAAATTGAACAAAAGCACACTAGAACAAGGGGATGGAAGAACAAAACCTCATTCTTCCTTTGGCTTTCGGTAGGAAGGAAAGTAGAGATTGGATGGTTGAATAAAGAGAGATTATATTAAATCTGTGAGTTGGTAATGCAGGGGTGGTGATGCAACAAATGCAGTTTATATATGTATGGTTCAAGTACTATAAGGAAAAAAAGTTTAAGATTGGGTGTACTTTGTTTAATGCATATTTGTTTATATTTGTCTCTATAAAAATATAAATTAATTAACATCTGCCAACTACTAACTGTTATTTGGTTGTTTCTCTTACAATGCTCAATAAGCAATATATTAGTCTGTGTAAAACTATTAAAGTGTAATGCAAATTCTAGAAGAATCTAGAAAATCCTAAGATAAAAGTATTGAAATCTAATGAAAGTTTTAGAACAAAGTAGAAAAGCCTAAGATAGGAAGATAATATCAAGAACATTCTACATGGGCAAAAATCGAGAACATTCCACATAAGTTGTGGCTAGCACTTTCTAGAATAGTCTATAGGTCTATAAATACCCATGTACTCTACCATTTGATGTATGACAAGAACTAAGACAATATCTAACACACCACTCACAACTACAACTACATACTCCTTCCAACTACAACTTCCATATTCTACTATGTCCACAATTTTCTATATTCCATCAACTATTCTTTTCACAACCTCAAAATACTATCAGTGGTACCAGAGCTACCTTTAGTCATCTATTGGGCGTAGATAAATTTTTCAACTACTTCAAACAAACTATAATTCCATTCTACACTACGTCCAAAATATTTTCTCAACCCATGGCCACTACCAATCAAACATCATCAATTTCGGTACCTATTTTCACAAGAGAAAATTATGATTTTTGGAGTGTCAAAATGAAGACATTCTTTCGCTCCCAATAATTATGGGACATGATAGAAGAGGGATTCACTATTCCAAAAGACACTTTCACTTTTACTGTAGCTTAAAAGAAGGAGTTGAAGGAAAACAAATAGAAGGATTCAAGGACTTTATTTGCTCTTCAACAAACAGTTGATGACACAATCTTTCCAAGAATAATAAGGGCCACAAGTGCAAAGCAAGCTTGGAACACAATACAAGAAGAGTTTCAAGGAAGTGATAAGGTACGCAATGTTAAACTTCATTCTCTAAGACAAGAGTTTGAATTAATAAGAATGAAAGAATATGAGACCATTAAGGTCTACTATTCTAGAATAAAGGAAATAGTTAGACAGATGAGAACCTATGGGGAAACTATTCTTAACAAAAAAATCGTTAAGGAAATTTTAATTTCTATTCCCCAAAAATATGATACAATTGCAACAACGATTGAACAAACAAAAGAGTTGTCCACATTGTCAATAACACAACTAATGAGCTCTCTTGAAGCTTATGAATAAAGATTGAAAAGGCATGTGAAGAAGACTCGGTCGAAAATGTCTTTCAATCAAAACTAAAATTACAGTCTCAAAATAAAGAATATGAAGGAAATAAAAGTAGAGGAGAAATTTATAGAAATAAAGAAAATTCTAGAAGCTTACCTATGACTCGTCAAGGAAAATATCCCCCATGTGGCATATGTAAAAAGACAAGTCACATGGAAAAAGATTGTTGGCATCATGGAAAACCTCAATGTTAATACTGCAAGAAATTTTTCCACGTAAAGAAGTATTGTCGTAAAAAAAATAAGCATCAAACAAACTTTGCTAAAGAATATAATTAGGAGCAACGCTTATTTTATGCTAATCAAGAATCTCCTAGCGGAGGAGGAAGTTGGTACTTGGATAGTGGATGCAGCAATCACATGGCAAAAGATCAAAGCATTTTCAAAGACATTGATAAATTTGTCAATGTCAAAGTTCGACTAGGAAACGGTGCCACAATAGAGTCTTAAGGCAAAGGAATTGTCATGGTGGAGATAAAAAAGGTACAAAATTCATCAAGGATGTTTTACTAGTTCCCAATCTTAAAGAGAATCTTTTAAGTATTGGCCAAATGATGGAGAATGGATATTCTCTTCACTTTGAGAAAGATACATCCAAAATTTATGACAGTAGAAAGATAGAAATTGGCCAAGTAAAAATGGAGAAGAGAAATAGAAGATTTCCTACAAGCTTCAAACCTAGAACTAATATTGCCATGAAGGTAGAAGTTGGTGACTCATGGCTTTGACATAGGAGATTTGGCCACTTCAACACACATGCCTTAAAGCTTTTATGCTTTAAGGCATAGAAAAACATGATGAGAGATCTTCCATGCTTGAAGAAGAATAATGAATCATGCGAAGGATGTCTCCTCGGTAAACAACATCGATTACAATTCTTGACGGACAAAGCATGGAGAGAAAAAGACTTACTAGAGTTGATCCATACTAATTTTTGCGGACCAATGAGGACACCTTCACATCACAACAATAGGTATTTCATCCTCTTCATTGATGACTTCTCTAGAATGACATGGGTCTATTTCTTAAAGGTAAAGTCAGAAGCCTTTGGAATATTCAAGAAATTCAAGGTCCTTATTGAGAATCAAAGTGGAAAATAGATAAAAGTACTTAGAAGTGATAATGGAAAGGAGTACACCTCTGACGAGTTTGACAAATTTTGCGAAGATGAAGGCATAGAGAGACAACTAACAGTTGCATATACTCCACAACAAAATGGTGTGTTAGAAAGAAAGAATCGCACAGTCATGGAGATGGCAAGATCAATGTTATAAGAGAAAAGTATGCCTAACACCTTTTGGGCTGAAGCAGTCTACACTACAGTTTACTTTTTAAATAGATGTCCAACTAAGGGAGTCCAAGACAAGACTCTTATTGAAGCTTGGAGTGGAAGAAAGCCATCAACTAAACACCTACGAGTATTTGGATCTATCTGCTACATACATGTTCCTGATCAAAGGAGACACAAGCTTGAAGATAAGACTGTACGAGGAATATTCTTGGGATATAGCACACAATCAAAAGGCTATCGAGTTTACAACCTATAAATAAAAAAGCTTGTCATTAGTCGAGATGTTGAAGTTGATGAAAATGCTTCTTGGAGTTGGGAAGAAGAAAAAGTTGTTAAAAGCAACACTTTAGTCCTAGTGCAACAATATCAAGAAGAAATTCAAAAAGATGCAGAAGCTTCATGTACGCTTTCTCCACCTCTACAACAACAACAACTAGAAGATTCTTCACCAGAGTCCACTCCAAGATGAGTAAGATCTTTAGTAGACATATACAAAACCTGCAATATAGCCATGATTGAGCCTAATTCCTATGAAGAAGCATAAAAACAAGAAGTATGGGTCAATGCTATGGAATAAAAGGTTAAAATGATTGAGAAGAATAACACTTGGGAGCTCGTAAACTGTCTTTAGGGAAAAGACATCATTAGAGTGAAATGGGTATATAAAACAAAGTTCAATCCTGATGGAACTATACAAAAGCAAAAGGCCAGATTGGCTGCAAAAGGATACTCACAACAACCAAAAATTGACTACAGTGAGACATTTGCTCCAGTCACACGACTAGATACAATAAGAGCTGTAATAGCCCTTGCAACACAAAGAGAATGGAATATATATCAAATGGATGTCAAATTAGCCTTTCTAAATGGAGTGTTTGAAGAAGAGATTTATGTTGAACAACCTCAAGGCTTGATCAACAAAGGCAATGAAGGCAAAGCACTAAGACTAAAAAAGACCTTATACGGCCTAAAGGAAGCTCCTCAAGCATGGTATAGCAAGATTGATCAATACTTCATCGATCAAGGATTCAAGAGGAGCAAAAGTAAGCCAACACTATATATTAAAGCACAAGGTCAGTATCACCTCATTGTCTCCTTATATGTCGATGATCTTATCTATACAAGAAACAATTTGGAGATGATGAAAGAATTTAAAGAAGACATGATGAAGACATTTGAGATGAACGACCTTGGGTTGATGAACTATTTCCTCGGTATAGAGGTGAAACAACAAGAAGATAGTATATTTATCTTTCAAAAGAAATATATTGCAGTCCTATTGAAGAAGTTCAAGATTTATGATTGTAAACTTTTTGCTACTCCATTGGTGCTAAACGAAGCTACAAAAAGATGATGGAGCACAAGAAGCAAACGCATCACACTACAAAAGTTTGATTGGAAGTCTCTTATATCTCACAGCCACACGACCAGACATTATGTATGCTATAAGTCTTCTATCAAGATTCATGCAAAAACCAAGTCAGATTCATTATGGAGTAGGAAAAAGAATTTTAAGATATCTATAAGGGACAAATGAGTTTGGAATATGGTACAAAATCATGACTAACCCAAGCATGACTGGCTACACCGATAGTGATTGGGCAGGATCAATAAATGACATGAAGAGCACCTCAGGCTATGCTTTCTCACTTGGATCGATAATATTCTCTTGGGCATTAAAGAAGCAAGCAACTGTGGCACAATCAATAGCTGAAGCAGAATACGTGGCTACTATTGAAGCATCGAGTCAAGTTGTATGGCTTCGAAAGATATTCGACGATATGGGAGAAAAAAAATGGACCTACTACAATCAACCATGACAATAAATCAGCTATCGCAATGACGAAGAATCTAATACATCATAGTAGAACAAAACACATAGCAATTAAATATCATTTCATCAAAGAAGCAGAGACAAATATGAAGATCTGACTCGAGTACTGCACAACAGAAGACCAAATTGCAAATATTTTTACTAAGGCGTTACCAAGACCAAGGTTTGAACTACTACGCGCTATGCTTGGAGCTACCGAATTTGCATCAAAGAGGAGTATTAAAGTGTAATGCAAATTCTAGAAGAATCTAGAAAATCCTAAGATAAAAGTATTGAAATTTAATGAATGTTCTAGAACAAAGTAGAAAAGCCTAGGATAGGAAGAAAATATCAAGAACATTCTACATAGGCAAAAATATAGAACATTCCACACAAGTTATGGCTAGCACTTTTCTAGAATAGTCTATAGGTCTATAAACACCCATGTACTCTACCATTTGATGTATGATAAGAACTAAGACAACATCTAACACGCCACTCACTACTACAACTACATACTCCTTGCAACTACAACTTCCACATTCTACTATCTCCACAATTTTCTCTACTCCATCAACTATTCCTTTCACAACCTCAAAATACTATCAAAAACATTTCATGCCCATGCTTAATATTAAATGTAACAATAGTTGCTATGTACATCTGTGAGGGTAGCAATGGATGGTTATTATATATTTGACAATAATATTGCTTAATACATTTTTCTCACACATTTCAGGTAGCAAGAGATTATAGTTCCATGCTTAGAAAGATGAGGTTGTTTCGATGTCCAAGAAGTGCTTTATTTATCTTGTGGAAAGAGATAAAGAGGCAAACTTTTAGAAAGGCACCTTATATCATCTAAAGCTTAATACTCAATTTTGTAACTACTCACATCATAATTTACTTTCCACTATGTTGAGTATATAATTGAGAATTTACTTTTCTATCTAACTACTAACTAAAAATATCTAACTATGTGTAACAATTACAAGAGATGAATCTCATTGCATATTTTAGTTGATTTACTAGCCACTATGAATGAGAGAATGAAGTAACTGTAAAAGTAATAAAAATTGTGTTGGTTGGACAATAAAATGGTAGTGATACACAATTTTTGTTGAGTTGCTATGAATACCAGTAGGTGAGATAGTAGCCAATAAACAAAGACCATAGATTTGCCTATGCTTTTCTAATTTGAGATGCATCAATGCCATATTTTCAAAGACTTTTTAATTTCATTTTTCATCTATTTTATGTTTTAACTTATTTTATTAATCATGTCTTTAATATGAAACATGTGGTAGGCATAAAATAAATCTTCTACTAAACAAAGGACAAAATATCCCATAATATGACACACACAATCCTTTTTTTCTTTTTAGTAGTTTTATGAATGATAAAATGAAACCAATTAAGCTGCTACTATATGACTCTTTTCTTAACGTTAAAGCAACAAAAAGCCACAAAGCTCACTTTATTATTCCTAATTCTTTAATGTCTCTCTTTCTGTTAGGAGTTAACATTGTGTCCATTTGCTAGGCTGCAAGAGAAACTAGTGCACTTATAGAGGCTAAGGAAAAACTTGAAAAAATAGTGGAGGAACTCACTTGGCGTCTTCAACTAGAGAAAAGTTTAAGGGTGAGTTATACGTTTTGAAAATACATAAATTTTGGAAGATAAATTTCAGCATAAGATGGTTCTAAAGAAAAGTATTTGAAAGTTATTACAAATACTGTTGTGTTTAATCTGTCAAGAATATTCATCTTCTTTTGTTTATATTTATTATTTGTTCCTAGGCATGTTGTAAGACCCACAAAATTTAATTAATTAATTAAATAATTAATTAATAAATGCGGGTAGAGAGAGCAATTATGGTAATTAATTCTAACTTATATGATGTTGAAAAGTACTAGCTCAAGTGGTTAAGAGTGCTTTACTTATGTGAGAGGACTTGGGTTCGAGTCCTATGTTTGACATTTATGTGTTAATTACATGAATTTTATATTTTTACATGTATATTCATGTTGTGGAATAATAATAGTACTTGGATTATACTAGTTAGCAAGAAACATGAATTAGCATGATGGTTTGGCATTGTCTTGTCATTGGCCTGGTTGTGGGTTCAAGCCTTGGAGAACCCAAATTAAACTTTATTTTTGTCATTTTGGGTTTTAGGTTTGAATTTGAAAGGTTAATGGAAACCCTAGATGCATGAGCAGCCAAGGGGGGGGGGGGTTGAGAAATGGATCATAAAGGGTCAATGAATGACAATAAACATCACCATTAAACCTTGGATTCGTTTTTGTGTTATTACCTAGCTTTAAGACACCTTTAAAAGGCCAATGTGAGGTAAGGAGAAGGGTTTTGGCAACCTGTATGTGTACTTAGAAAGCAGAGCACGAAAATTGGAGAGTGGTAAGGTTTGAGTGCAGAATTGTGGCTGATTGGAGGAAGAACTAAGAGGACTTTGGGTGAGCAAAGAGGAACTTTAGTGAAATGCTCAAACTTTTAACCAGGAAACCAGGTTAGGGGAGTTTTACTCGCTAATGTATATGTGCATAAATATATGTATGATTGAATGTTTATTTAGACGCCTCTGTTGGATTAAAAACTATACAATTTCAGGTTTCTGGAAATTTTCCAGAAATTGCCTAGCGGGCCTTCAAAGCCGCCAGGCGGCTCATACCACTTTCTGCAATTCTGGGTTCCTGGAGAAGGAACCGTCTGGTGGCATATACCCAGCCGCTAGGCGACACAAAGCGATGCACCATATTTCTGGGTTGGGATGAAGCGCCTGACGTTAGCGAGTGACCCGCCAGGCGGTGCGAGTAAGTTTTGGCTCGAATCAATGTTTTTGTGATCTAGGCTATTTCTAACAGATGGAAAAGCTAACTGTAATGATTAACGAATGATTTTGATATCATATGATTTACAATTTTAGGCATTAGTAGGCATAAGTGAATGAAACAGTGGCTAAGTGCCCTAGGGTCGGGAATTGGGGTACAGTTGAGGAGTAATTGTTTGTGATCCTTGCTGGATATAATTAGTATTGAATTGGAGGAATGCATTGTTGGATTTCTTGTGCCAAGGAGAGAGAGAATGGACGAGAGAAGTGAAAAAGGAGTGCATGAGAATGTTGGCAGGCATAACAGATATTGGTTTATTTTCTAGGTCTGATACATTGCCTGGCGGAAGACAGGTTACCGCCAGGCGGCAACGTTGCACCAGTGGCGTTCTGGGGTTTTGGTTGGGTTGGTTCAGACTGATTGTTGTGATAGTTCGTGGACATGAAGAGGTGTGAAGGAATTAGTGGAAAGAGATGAATTGGATACCTAGAAGAGAGGAGAGTAAAGTGCGGTTAAGGATATAATATTTAAACTATAGGGTAGATAGGAAAATAAATCTGTCATATAAGGGTTTATGGCTGAAATACAAATGTAGTAGTGGCTGGTACAGTTTAATCAGGTTAAGTATCAAGATAGGGTCACATGCTTGTGAGGGCTTAATGGATGGAATACTCATAATACGGTCAGGGTATGATATATAATGAATATAAGTTGTATTTGGTTGTTGGTGAATTGTTATCCAATCTTAAGTAAAGCAACTCACTGGTATGATAGGATAAGAGGGCTTATACTAGTAGAAGCAAATTTTGGTGATATAATATCCATTGAAAAAGTGTACTCTGGGGGTGTGCTAATTCATGAATTCAGTCTTAACAACTGAGTGGAATTGAGAGAAATTAGAGAAAACAATACCTGGCTAGGTTCTGGTGTGGCACTTGGATGCGAGATTCAACACGCCAGGCGATAGCAACGAACCAGGGAGTCTGCATAGGGTGAGGTGCCTGGCGATGAGACGTATTCCGCCAGGCGGTGGCGGCAGCATCTCTAGGGCTCTGGAGCGTGGGTGCCTGGCGGTGGGGGCTGACCCGCCAGGCGGTGGCTGCTGTGTTTGCGTGTTTTTAGGCGCTTGGCGCCTGGCGGTACGTGTCCCCCGCCAGGCGGTCTAGAAGCTGTAGCGTCTAGCGGTACGTGTCCCCCGCTAGGTGATTTGGCTGCTGTAAGTCCTAGTTATTGGACTTTATAGGGTGATGTACAAGGCTTTTGGTGATGCTTCAAAGGTAAGATTGTTGGGTTCCTTGAATTGAGCTCGAAACGTATCCCTTGAGTTGAGCTCGGGATAGGGGTTAAGCACGTACATTCCTCGAGTTGAGCTCGGGATGGCGGATGAACACGAGGAACCCTTGAGTTAAGCTTGGGTTGGCGAGTGTTGCCGGTGTGAGTGTGCTGGTTGTGGCCAGTACGGATAGGTCCATATAGATTGCCCTCCTTAGTGAATCGTTGACGAGTTTGGTAGTCTTGGGACATTACAGACTATGTTCATATTTAGGAACTCCACCTGGCGTTACGGTGTATGATCCGAGGCATTGGTTCCCGCACGTGCTCTGTCGGTTGTGGCCGATAGGTTTGGCAGCAAATTACCTTGGGGTAATCACTAAAAGAGGTAAAACACGAATGATCTGGTTGTGGCCAGATGATAGAGAATAGAGAAAGATTGTATTTTGGTTCTTTGCAGAAAATATAGTTATATGGTTGGTTATATGTTTATTACTATGATGTATGTTGATTTCATAAGCTCAGCCTATCTGCTTGTGTTTGGCGATGATCGTGCACGCGGTACACGTGAGCAAAAGATGTTGATGCAGGTGGTGCTTGTGATGCTTAGACACGGAGCGAGGGATAACATGGGAATATATTACTATGTTTTATTGATTTTAGTTTTGGAAATGATATGTAAGCTTTTGAGAGATATTTGAATATTGTTTCACTTTATAAACTATGGAACAATGTTTTATTATACGGTAATAAAAGTTTTTAATTCCTCGCGCTTTTAGAGAATGAGGTTTATTCATAAATGCGATGTATTTATGTTTTGTTATTCATTTTAATTACTTTATTTATTTAAATCTGTAATATCCAGACGGGATATTACACATGCCACTTAACACCATTTGTTTTCCAGGATTTTAAAATCAACGAGAGAATAAAAATTCTACAGGATTTAGTTCCAGGGTGTATTTAATGGTACTCTCCTTTTCTTTCCTCCTCAACCCCATCTTTTTATTATTGCATCATCGTCTGAATGTTTTGATCTTGTGTCTGAAAAAGAAAACAAGTTAAATTTATAGGATGATTCTTTTCTTTCAAAATATGAATGGTCAAATGTTGCTTAAGATTATAGGAAAAGTAACGTTCTTATTATTGAATTGGAGATCAAATTTGAAACAACTTTTGTTTTCCTATGTTGTTACTAAATGGTAAGACCTTGAGATAAACATCTAATTCTAAGATATTTTCTTAAAAAAAAAAATTATTTTGCTAGCAGTTGTAACTTTCGCTAAATCTTATGTTTTTTTTAAAGGAAAAATTGATTTTCTAGCAGTTGTAATTGTCACTAAATATTTGATGATTTTTTTAAAAAAATAATTATGATTTTTCTAATATTAGATGATTTTTAAAAAAAAAGAATTATGATTTTGCTGGCGATTATATCTGCTGCTAAATATTCAGTATTTCTTTTAATATTAATCTAAAGGTGAATAAAACTGACTTTAAAAATATTAGTGATAGTTATTCCAACAGTTATATTAAATCGATGCTATAACAATTTTGTGACGCTAAATTCTACGTTAACTAATTAACAGAAATAAAAATAGTGACGGTTAAAACTTTGTCACTAAACCTCACTTTTAACTAACGCTATAAATTAAATTTTTAGTAGTGGTACTCTCGTTAAATTATATATCTTATCATAATATCGTAGTTAATTAATTATTTTTTGTTTCTATTTACTTTTTAATATATTTTTAATTTGAAATTTAATTAAATTTACCTATATAGCAACAAATTCCTTAATTGTATCACTCTCACGCAACAAAATAAATAATGCTATAACTGATATTTTGCACTGCTAATATTTTGTGTGCGCACGCACACGTTTTATTTAAATGAATGAGGGCTATTAATTCTACACATAAAAAATTAAAGGGCTATAGTTAATTATTTCGTGCTACGTTTTATTAGAGATTTAAATTTTATTTTACTTTTTTCATTTTTAATTTAATATATCTATCTATAATACTTTTGTCACATGTTTTGGTATATGTTGGTGCATATAGTCTTCGTATATGCACTCATCTTTTAACACGAAATTATTTTATGTTTTTTTATTATAATATAATAGTTAAAAGGAATAAATAATTAATAATAAAAATGAGTGTTAAGTGCGTGGTAGGAGTGGAGAGAACACTGAAATCCGTACTACCATTAGCTCACAATACTAATTTTCCATCAATTCTCGTTGGGACTCACTGTTCTGTTTGTTCACTTCTCATTCCACTAACCTATTCAATCATAATTCTTTCACTAATCAGTGTCAACTTATTCATGATCCATATGTTAGTTAGTTCACTCTTGAATAAGTTTTTTTACGGGCTTCAATTGAGATAGTGAAAAAAAAAACTTCAGTTCTCAAAGTTCCCTTTTCAGTGAATTTGGACAAAGTTAAAATGAATTTAACTATATATTATAAAATTTTAATTAACTCTTAAAAACAAATACATTCATTCTAAGTTATAGATAGAGCCGAAAGCCAAGACAACCCGACCAAAGCTGAAGGTAGAAACAAGTTGATCCGGGCCGGACCAAAACAAAGATTGTGTTAAGAATATTACTCAATATTCTTTTTATTTAAATTAGTTTTTAGGAAATATTTCAGTTTTAGAAATTAGTTATTATTTTAGATTAAGATTGAGATATTGTAAATACTTTATATTTGATATTCTTACATTTTGCTCTATATATAGGGTATATAAATAAAATACAATAGCAAGTTCCTTAATGCAATACCTCTTGAAGAAAGTAGATGTCCAAGTTAGAGGTGTCAATTTGACCCAGCCCACAATGTTTGGCCCTGGCCCATGTGGGCTAGGGCTAAAAAAGCCCCCAACAAAGAAGCCCACAGGGCCAACCCATGGGCTTTCATCTTTCACATGAAAAATATATTATTTTTTAAATTAAGTACTATCTGTGGGACAGGCCCAACTAACCGAACAAGCACAACGACTCGAATAGTACGAATGACCCGAACATGCCCGACGACCTTGACAAGAACGACGACTCAAATGGGCCCGATGATACAAACAGGCCCAACAACCCGTATGGGCCCGACAACCTGGACGATCTAGACGAGCTCGACAACTAGGACAAACCCGACAACACGGACGTGCCTGACGACATGAAAGGAACCGACGACCCGGACGACCTCGACAATCCCGACGGGCCAACAACCCAAGTAGGCCCAACAACTCGGAGGGGCCCGACGACCCGGACGAGCCAGACGACCCGAACGAGCCCGACGACCTAGACGGGCCATACGACCTAGACTGGCTCGATGACCAGGACGAGTCCAACCACCCGAACGGGCCCGATGTCACGGATGGGCCCGACGACCCAAGCAGGCCCGATGACTCGTATTGACCTGATGACCCGGACAGGCCCTATGACCTAGACAGGCCCGATGACCCAAACGAGCCCGACGACATGTACAGGCCCAATGACATGAACGGGCACGACGACCTGAACTGGCATTACGACCCGGATGAGCCCGACGACCATAAAAGCCCGACAACTCGGACGGGCGCAACGACATGGATAGGCCCGACGACCCGAACGAGCTCGACGACCAGGACGGGCCTGACGACCAGGACGGGCCCGACGACCAGGACGGGCCCGACGAACTAAACGAGTTTGACAACTTAGACAGACCTGACCACTCGGATGAGCCCGACGACCTGAACAGGCCCGAGAAGCAAGACAGGCCCGACAACCTGGACAGGCTCGACAACCCAGAAAGGCCTAATGACACAGACGGGCCCGACGACCTAGACGGGCCCGACGACCTAGACGGGCCCAACGACTTGAACTAGCCCGACAAATGTTGTCGGGTCCGTCCAGGTTGTCGGGCCCGTTAAGATCGTCGGGCACGTCTGGGTTGTTAGGCTCGTACATGTCATTGGGCACATCTGGGTTGTCCGACCGGTCTGGGTCGTAGGGCCCGTCCGGGTCGTCGGGTCCATACTGGTCGTCTGGCCCGTTCGAGTCTTTCGGCTTGTGTGGATCATCGGGCCCGTCCCGGTCATGGGGCCCGTTTGGGTCATCGGGCCAGTCTGGGTTGTCGGTCTTGTTTGGGTTGTTGGGGCCGTCTGTGTCATCGGGCCCGTCCAGCTCGTCGGGCCCATTCGAGTCATCGACCCCGTTCGGGTCGTTGGGCCTATCTGGATCATCGCGCCCGTCTGGGTCGTTGGGCTCATTCAGGTCATTAGGCTTGTTAGGATCGTTCGGCCTATCTGGTTTGTAGGATCCGTCTGGGTCGTAGGACCCGTTCGGGTCCTCGAGCCCATCCGGGTCGTCGGGCCCATCCGGGTCGTCGGTCCGTCCGAGTTGTCGCGCTCATCTGGTCGTCATGCCCGTCCGTGTTGTCGGGCATGTCCGGGTTGTCAGACCCATCTTGGTCGTCAGGCCCATCTTGGTCGTCGGGCCCGTCCTTGTCATCGGACCCGTCTTGGTCATTGGGCTCGTCTAGGTCGTCGAGCCTTTCCGAGTCATCGGACCCATCCGGGTCGCTCGACTTGATCTTTAACTTTGGCTTAATGTAGTATTATTTGGGGGCTAACCCACCTTAGCCCTAACCCTAACCCACTAGAGATAAGGCTTTGGGGGCTAGGGCTTTTTTTAGGCCCCCTCATTTGGGGCCCCCCTAAAAGGGGGCTTTATGAAGAGTGGGCCAGGGCTGGCCCATGGGCTAGGGGCCAAATCGACACATCTAGTCCAAGTGAAAAAGTATATGAAGGTCCACACATTCTAATATTCACTACCATGAAATCCATAATTCACAAAGAAGATGATGTTAATAGAACAAAAAAGAATGCCAAATTCAAGGAAGATGTGATTCCATGGAAGAAAGAGAAAAACAAAAATTACAAGCACAAAAAGCAGAGAAAATCAAGCACTAAAAGATAGAGGATCAAATTTGAAGATATAAAATTTAAATAAACAGATGTTAAGCAAGAAGGAAGTTGAGAATATTACTTAGTATCTTTATATTTAAATTAGTTTCTAGGAAATATTTTAGTTTTATAAATTAGTTATTATTTTAGATTAAGATTGAGATATTGTAAATACTTTATATTTCATATTCTATCACATTTTGCTCTATATATAGGGTATATCCATAAAATACAATAACAAGTTTCTTTATATAATATATTTCATATATCTCATATTTCTCATATTTTCTAAAGCCCTAAAGAAATCCCAACAGGTTGATATGGGCCGACACGATTGTAGGTCTAGAACAGACGAATGGGTCGAAGGTCACAGTGGGTGACCCAGGCCAAAAGTTTAGACAAATCATCCCAGTTGCAGGTCAAGACAAGTTTGCTCGGGTTGGAGGTTGAGATGGATTGGCCTGTGTCGAAGGATGAGACAAGCTAGGTTGAGCCGAAGTAAAAGACTAGTCGACCCAGGTAAAAAAAGTTGAGATGGACCGCCTATACTTGAGGTCGAGATGGGTCCACCTAAACCAAAATTTGGTCGAATTGGCCTCATCCAAAATTTATCCAAGTTGGCTCCAATAAAAATTTGACCAAGTCCAACCCAGTTGAAATTTGACTGAATTCATCCTTTAACACCAATCGAAATTTGAACAAATTTGATTAAATTTAACCATTACGAAATTCAGTCAAATTTAGATGAATCAGATATGGCTACAATTTCACCAAATTTGACCAAATTTAATATGGTTAAAATTTAACAAAATTTGATCGTGACAACCGAAATTCCACCAAATTTGACCAAATCAACCCGAAATTTAAAATTAAGACAGAGAGTATTAAAAGAAACTAGACAGGGGCATTAATTAATAGTGAATAACCATTTTCCCTTGGGGTGAACTAATGTCTAGTGAATTAGAAAGCATTAAGAAAATGACAGTGACGTATGAATTTATACTGAATGGTAGGAAGTCTGAACTGGCGAAAATCACCTTTTCCTTTTTGATGTTTCTTCATTATGTCTAAAAGACCAACAAAATATATATATATATATATATATATATATATATATATATATATATATATATATATATATATGTTTGTG
>Ga0214542_1000946_pt1 | contig 57119 bp, 29 predicted proteins | sample CNSS1metaG_FD_160096 | JGI IMG/M metagenome (GOLD analysis project Ga0214542, IMG submission 160096) | Root nodule microbial communities from cowpea collected in UCLA plant growth center, Los Angeles, California, USA - CNSS1 | ecosystem: Host-associated > Plants > Roots > Nodule | place: USA...
ACAGCTAATCCATTAGTTAAAAAACTAATCATATGCAGAATTACACAGCAGGCCTGAAATACATTTGATAAAGAGAAGCTAATTGCCTAATGCATATCCTAACTGGACCAAGCTATGTTTTATCCTATATCAGTAGACATCATCAAAATTGTTCTTCATTTATGGATGAAAGGCTCCCCCTTTCAACAAGTTAGTAATGTCAGAGTTAATGGTTAGTTTTGATGGACTCGTATTAAAAAAACCAATCTAATTTGCAATCATTTTTTATGAAATAATATTGAGTTTTGATTCCATGATTTTGGCTCTGTTCGCTTGAGAAGATGGATTTAAGGAAAAGTGTGAAGATGAATTTATGTAGATAAATATGTGTGTGTTTTTTTTAGTGGAGTTAGAGGGTAAAGTGAATGGATTTAAAGATGAATTTTGTGAGATTAATGAGTGATTTGAGTGATGTAATAGATTAGAAAAGAAGTTATAATAAATAAAATTTAAAAATTACCAAACTACCATTTTAATAAAAATAATATTAAATAATTTTTAAATAAATAAAAATATTAAATTTTAATAATATTTTAATTTTAATTATTAATTATTATATACATATATTATTAATAACAATTATATATATTATTAATTATTGTTATATATATATATTTATAATTATTAATTATTATATAGATATATTATTAATGACAAGTACATAAATGAGAGTAAAAAGAAATACATGTAAGGGAGTAAATTGGTAAAATGTGATTTTATTCCTCCAAATTTGTTCATAAATATGAGGAGATGAAGTTTTCATTACATTTGAAAAATCCATTGTTTCAAATCACGGTATTTCACCATAATCGAACACGAATGTAATTAAAAGTTCATTGCTCTCAAATCTGCTGATTATTCAAATCAATTGAAGCGAACAGAGCCTTAGGGCCTGTTCTCTTGAGGGAATATGACTGTTTAACTAAATTTGGGAGCACGTATTTATTTTTCAAACGTGTTCCATTTCACTGATATGAAGCGATACGCGAGCGTTGATTTGAGGGATTGAAAAAAAATTTCATCCACGATAAAAGCAGAGATTAGCGAGTATTAGAAGACCTTTTACCATATTGCCCTTGCCCTTGCGTTTGTTTGTAAACTAGAAGCTTGTTTGTGAATGTGAAGGTCATCTGCGTGAGAGATGAGTTATGGTGTGTGATTGTTCAGTGCGGAGGGGGAAGAAGATGAGGTTGTTTGGGGTGTGGTGGTAGTCGTGAAAGGTGTTACAGTGGTGTCGTGAGTGGTGTTGGAGGTGTTACAGAGCTGCGTTTGGGGAAGGCTTTGGGATGGCACCAGTGTAGATGGGTGGCACCGGTGTTATGTTTTTTAGAGAGAGGGATGACACCAGTTACGGAACCAATGCTTTGTTTTCAAAGGTTTTTTTTTTTTTGACATTTTTCTTGACTTTTTTTTCTAATTTTTTTAACTTTTTTTTAACTTTATTTAACTTTAGTTTAAAATTTAATTATATAATTTTTTTAAAATTTAATTGTATACTTTTTTTTACATTCATAAAAATTTAATTTTTTAATTTTAAAATTTTATATAATTTTAATATTTTTTTAATTTATATTAATTAATTATAATTATTTTTATAACATCAAATTACAAAACCATTCTCTTTTTTATCAAGTGTTTTGATAACTTTCTAATTCTATCTATTTTTACAATTTATTTATTTATCACATCAATCAAATCTTTCACTAACTTTTATAAAACTTATCTCCAAATCTACCCACTTTATCCTCTAAATCCACTCAAAAAAACACAAAAATTCATCCACCAAAATCTACACAAATTCATTTTCACACTCTCTCCCATATCCATCATCTCAAAGGAATACACCCTTAGTCTGGTTGTAGGAAGATTTAGAATGGCAAATAGTTTGAAGCATTTATGTTTGTGGGCACACTCATTTTAATGCCATAGTTGAGGGAATGGTGGTTGGAAGGGCGATATAAGTTGTTTCTACGTTATACAATATCATGTAAAAACGTGAAGAAAGGATAGAGTTACCAGATCGATCGTAAGTGTATGTTATCACAATAGTAATAAAGAAAATTACTATAAATATTCAAACAAACTTAGGACGTGTACTTTTCACTTTCCTAAATCAAATTTTCCGCTAAGTACACTCTCATTGTGCAAACAAAGGGCATGTACAAGAATTCGAGATTTGAAAAATCAGGCTCAACGTTCAATTCTAATGTAATTTATCATTAATCTTTTCTATATTTTCCTTCTTTATTATATAATACGTATAATAAAATTCTAATTTTAAGTTTATTTCTTACAATTGCATTGTTTCTTCCTTCTATAATGAAATAATTCTCTTGGAGTGACTCCTTGCAAATTAACCTAGAGTATGCAACTTGACACTAGATGAATTGAATAAGATGAGTCCATCTTAAAATATTTAAAGTTTTTTTAAATTTCAAGTTTCAAATCCATAATAAATTTAAATATTTTCATTAATTAAGTGATATAATTGTTTCTATTATTATCTAAAGAATAATCATAAAAGCTACTCGTCAATTTTATATTCATCATAATATCTTTTTTTTATATATTAACCAGTACATAATTATCAGGTGAAAAGAGAGAAATAAACACGACCAGACAATATAAAAATTAAATAATAAAAACTTAATTAAAAACATAAAAAATTTGAATACTCAATAAATTAAAAAATAATAACATTTTAATTAAAAACATTCAAATTTCTGATCGAATTAAACTATCTCTTTTTGAGTGTGTACGTAACACTTCATATATAAAGTAGTAATATTTACCCAAAACATTCAATAAAACTCAACAACAAATACAATTTCATCTCTTACATGATCAACGTCCTATTTTTTCTGGCAGCAGATGTTCCGTTCTATTGTTTATTACCGAAAACGCTTTAGCCACTTGGTTCATAGTTAAGCACATTCTATGTTATAGTGACAACTTTTATAAATAAATACATATACAAGTGTTGAATTTATGGATGTTGAATAAAGCCTATTAATGCAAGTGTAAAAAAAATACACAATTATATTCAAACAGACACATGTACACATGTACGAAAATAAAATTTAGACCACATCAAACATTAAGTAAGCTCGAATTGAAAATTTGTAAGAGTATCACATAAAGAAACACGCCAACAATTTTAGATTACCAGAATTATAGAGGAACAGAACAGATTTCATAACCTACGAAAAATAAGAGATGCAAAAAGAGACAGACACAATAGTTAGACAAAGATAAACCACTAAACTTAGACAAATCAAAACACAAAGAATAGAGACATCTAAGATTGACGATAATCAACAAGAAGAAATGATGCAAAACTAATCTTTAACTACTAACTCAACAATTCGATAAATATATAACATTATGCATCGAAGTACATACTAAACTTCTAGTAAAACAATGAGAAAACTCGCCAAAATGTTTCAACAAATTTATAACGGAAAACAGTCTAGTACAAACATAAGAAATAAACACTCCATTCCTAAACCATTCAACAATTTAATAGAGCCTAAAATTTAAGGCCACTTCTGATGAGGAAGGATCAAATATCATGATAATTCTCACAAAACTTATCAGTGAATGCAAAAAAAAAAAGTTTTCCCAGAATCCTTCATGGAGCTTAGAAGGATTTATTGACCCTAAAGACCCCTCACCCACCCAAAATATGATCGTAATGCAACCAATGGACTGTCAAAAATTAGCATTTTAGTGCAATTCAAAAACAGATATCCATTCCCATAACAAACACATTCATCAGCTGAAACAGTTAAGTAAATCAATGAAACTTAGAACAATTACTTTTCTATTCAAATTACATGTAGTAAAAAAGAGTCACTCTCCACATCTTCTTTGCAAGCAAAAGATCCAATCCACCAGTATTCTTAAATCTTAGGAAGAAGCACGTCAAACATGCTCAACCGGTTCCCCTACTTAATATGATACAATTGTAAAGGACATGTAATGTGATTGAATTGCTTTCAATTATATAAATTTAAAAAATGGCATGAACTATAGAAATTCAGAAGGCGAATTGGCATCAGGTTTTACATTACCTAAACCAGCTCCATGATGCAAAACCTGAGGAGGCAATGGCCCTAATCCATTACTCAATCCATCAGTTCCAGACCCAAAAAACTGGCAAAGGAGCCTTGCCATGATCCCAAGAACCTGCATTTGATTCTGGCAAGCCTCAACATGCATCTGCATCATCTGCTTCTCATGCTCAACCTGCATTGCCACCATCCTCTGCCTCCACTCCATCTCCTCCTCCTCCATCTTCTCCTCCACGCGCTTCCGCCACCGCCGCTCCGCATCCAGCTCACGCTCCAACCTCATCCTCTTCTCCAGCTCCCTCCTCGCCCACCTCAACTGCCGCTCCTCCAACTCCATCTCCCGTTCCTCCAAACACTCCCGCCGCCGCTCCCGCCGAAATTCCACCTCGCGCCGCTTCCTCTCCCGTTCCGCCTCCACCTTCTCCCGCCGGAACTCCCGCTCCCGCCGCCTCTCCTCGCGCTTCACCACCGCCTCCCTCAGCTCCACCACGGAACCTAACTTCCTCACCTTACACACATCCTCGTCTTCATCACCACAGTCCTCGTCCTCCTCCTCGTCCTCCTCGTCATCGGAATCGACCTCAAACCCTAATTTACCGGTGGTGAGGGGTTTAGGCGATTCCAACAACTGCACGTCGCCGAAGACTTCTTTATACTTGAGAAAATTCTCCCAGTGATTGTTCCCGTCCTTCCAATTGAAGTGGTGAGGCGCGAGGCGGATCTTCTGCTTGACGCCGAGGTACTGGTGGCGCATGTTCTGAACCTTGATGGAGACGTCGCGCCAGGACCACTTGAAGGGGAAGGAGGAGGGGTCGCGGTGGTGGTGGACGGCGTTTACGTGCTCCGCCACGGGCTTGAACTTCTTCTCGCGCGTTTTGAGCTTGGCGAGGGTCCCCGAACGGAGGAGGTCTGAGTATTTGGACAGTAGGGTTTGCTCCTCCACTTCCGACCACTTCTTGCGCTTCATTGACGGTGGATTCCACTCAGATTGCGTGATCGATCGATTGCTCGGTGCAGAATGAGTTTCGTTGAAATCAACGCTGAAGCGACCCTGTTTTGCTTGGACCCTCTTCACACTCTTTTCTTTACCACAAATTACAGACAAGCAGAGTGAAGTTAGTGGGTCAACCAACCAAACCAATGCCTTTTCGCTTTTATACTTTACTTCTAATTACCACTAAATGGATAGATAATCTATAATAAATTTTCCAAATTCTCTTTTACTTTTTCTATATAATTCAAATTTTTAAAGTTAATATTTTTTATCTTGTTGAACTTTAGTTTGGCGAATTCAAATGTATAAAAAAAAGTTAAGTTTATGGGTTTAAATGAAAACGATAGGATCAACTCGAATAATAGTTTCTTTAGGTCAATGTGTTATTAACCAAAGGTTCATGTCCTTTTCAGTACCACATACATTAGTCTTGTGCCGAAGACTAAACTTTAATGCCACTCAACCTTTCCATATGGCTACATCTTGGTTGCCTAAATCATGAAAGGCGTGTTCATGAGTTAGAGCACTTGCATTGAAATTTTGAAGGCAATATGTTAACATATTTTGTTCTATACTTCTGTGATTTTTATATAACCCAAGAATTCAAATAATCATTGGCTCTTTGGTATGTGTTTAATTTCACGATAGAGTTGAATTTTATTCGTATCAGACGAGATTTTCGTAAATACGATTTGTCACATGAATTTGGTTTTGATACCACACATCTATTTGACTAGAAGTGTTAAGATAAAAATAACGTTCGAATTTGGATGAACAATGTACGTGGAGTTTTACATCAGACTTGCTTTCAAGATAAAAAAAAATGAAACATAAATCACTTGAATTAAAACTACGTGTTTGAAAATATGTTTTTTTATGTATACTAAACCTAAGAACCATGTCTAACGTGGTAAAAGATGCAAAAACTACAAACACGAATCAAATTTAACGTAATAAAATTCCAAGTTCTCACAAAATCAGTTTTATAAAGTTAATTTCATTCAAAATCATTTTTTTAAAAGGGACACTGAAACTCCCATTTGTTTGGTCGGTTAGCTGCTCACTGTTAATTTGTTTCGCCTGTATGTGTCGAACATGTAAATATTGCGTATTTGCTTTTCAGCTCGTTGCCAAAATCCACAAGAAACTGCATCCTCGAAAATTGCCATAAACCTTAAATCAACAACTTCCGTAGTGACGGTTGATGTCACTTAAATACCAAATTCACTTCAAACAACGATGGAGATGAATGCATAAAATGGTGACAGGTCAATTAACAGATATGCAAAACCTATTATGAGCCTTTTTACTTCATTATGTTTTTCCAACTATTGGACAGTTGAAGAAAGGGTATTTCTTCTGATATCTCACTAATTTGTTGGCTAATTTGCTATTCATTTTGGAAGGAACTTTCTGGAATCTAAAAATACATTCAGGAAAGCCTACTTAGAAAATCAATGAGGTGATGAAAGTTGTAAAGTCTTCAAGAAGACCAGCCTTGTAGGATAACGATAACGACAAACAATTAAGGAAATTTATATATCTATCAAATATTAATGATAATCAAAGGTAATATAGGTAACCACAGCTAGGACGAAAATAATACATTATAAATCTTGGGCTCAATACGTGCTTCGACCACAACTCAATCATCTCAATTGTCGCGCACTGTATTTACAGAAGAAAATGATAGGCAAACCAGGAAACGAATAAGTCCTCTAACTGAATTTGATGCGCGTGTCATGAAACAAGACCTTCCCGGGCGATGCTGGTCACACGAAGTACAGCTTGTGCACTTAGAGGAGAAAGTTTTGACTGACAGAAGCTTTCCCAAGAACTCATCTCTGGATGCTCATTCACAGTATGATCATTAGCCGTGTGCTCATTCACAGTGTGATCATTAACAGTGTGCTCATTGACAGTGTGATCATTGACAGTGTGATCATCGATAGTGTGCTCGTTGACAGCAGATGCCATGTGATCATGAAATTTCTCATACACGTTTTGAAGCTCAAGAAGTAGAGCTCGAGCTGCTTCCCTGGACTCAGGTAGCTGGTCGCTCAACTGCGATGCGGCTACTTGGATCAATTTGTCAATCCCATATGTCTTTATGCCTTCTGCGCCCTTTTTAAATAAAAGTTCAAGGATAGAAAACAGGAACTGTTAATTAATGCTCCGCATCCTAATTGCAAAAATAAGCTGATCATATCCATTATCCTTTCTAGTTCAACAAAATCCTTCTACATTCCAATTAGATAATGCAGGGTAATATACTTAAATATGTAACAGTCATTAAACCTTTTATAGAAAAACCCCTCCACCCTTTTGTTGATAACGTAAACTCTAAAAAAATAGCAATAAAATAGAACTGAGCTCTTTACATATATAATTATCTAAGTAAAGAACCTGAAAATAATTTTGAAAAGAAGAATACAGAGAAAGAGAAAGAAATAGATGAATGAACATATATTTTCTTTACAAACAGTTTCACAGCATTGCACGATAAAATATTAGAACCAAGCAAGAAACAAGTACATTTACTTAATAATCAAAGAAAAACTTGTTATGGCATGACGTACATTATCAATCAAGACAAGTGCTCCTCATAGGCTAAAAATATTATTTATTGGCAAGTTCATGACAAACCATTCTAAAATCATAAACAAAGAACGGTTTGTTGGATAAATTTTGGACAAGCTGAACAAATTTAAAAATTGTACAAATATATCCATAATCAAGGCAGATTTTGGACATCAAAGTCATCCGTTAGGACAGTTCTTTTCCTGCATCATTAATCACCTACTTAACGTTTTAACTTCCATTTTTTTGAAGATAAAATCACTTTGACAAAAAAAAATGGATAAGAGCATGTTTAAATATCACCAATATAGGAAAAAATCATGAATGTTTCTCATACCAGTCGTGGAACACTTCGAGAAAAGCACATAGATGCCTTTGCACGGATACGAGGATTCTTGTTCTTAAGATATGGTTGCAATTTTGGCAATAGAGAAATAGGGGAAATCCATGTAGTCATTGATATCAAGGCTTTCTCAGCTGCCTCACATACAAAGCGTTTGTCCTGTGAAGCCTTGAGAAGAAGTTGTACCAGCTGCATTCACCATATATGTTTCAATAGAACGTGTTAATTTGCAAATAAGACTATCAAGTGTATATTGAAATTCCATTTTTCTTAAATGAGGAAGTTTATTAGGCCACATAACAATAGTTGACTTACCAGAGGATCTAGTGAATCTATTATGAGATCATTATATGTGCTGAAAATGTCAGCAGATGTCATAATCGCTGTTTTACAAACAGCGCTTCTAGGACTTTTCAAGGACTTTGCAATAGATGTGATCACATCTCCCCTGTTTACCAGATAGAATATGAATAATTAAATAAATCCAATTAAAAGGCAAAAAAAAAATATTTGATATTTTAATTTAAAAAAAAAACATTTTAATCTAAAGAAAAAGTGTTTGTTACTTACAGCATATCAAGCATTGCTTCCTTATGAAATATAGATAACCGCCGTACGTTATTTAGTGTATCACAAACCAGGACCCAATCCTTTGAGTCAAGTCCAGCTAGAAGGGTCTGTAACAAAACCAAATAACTATTTTCACATAATACAAGTGTTGCATTTCACACATAAGTCTACTAATCAGAGGTAAATTGCTAAAAGAAAAAATGAAACATCCACATTATTTAAGCATTTGAGCTACACCAGTTTCAATGATTCTCAATATTCAAAAACATGCCAGTTCCTTGACTCAATAAGTGGATAAAAAATACCTTGAGACAAGTATCAATATCTTCTAGATCATTCAAGTTCTCAGATTCAATGTATTCTACTTCTGCATTTACAACCTCTGCACCAGAATTAACAGTCACAATCTCATTTCCATTAACAGCTGGAGAAACCAAGGAGGATGAAGTCTTTTTCTTTTGCCGTTCTTCAATATTTTCATCTGCATTGTCTACAGAGGGCTTGGTTAAGCATGCCTTACTGGAGTCCTCATTCTTCCTTTCAGTTCCAAGAGTTGTATTGAGATCTCTAAGAGCTTTCTCTGACATACCTGACAGCTTTAGTCTAGATCAAAAGAAAGAAATCAAATCAAACTCAACAATAAGTGGTACAGAAAACACCATTTATTTTCTTAAAACGAAATCAATGTAAATAATGAATTTAACAACCAAAACCAAAAACTCACAAGTCAAGATCTGAACTTAACGATAAAGGCACGGTCATGAAAATATGATGCACTTCCATAACGCTCCCTCCCCCGACCCAAAAAGAAAATACTAACTCTACAAGTCCATTGAATTTAAACGACTCTTTCTCATTCTCGATTTCTGATTCACACCTAGTCTTCCATCCTCCCCAAACTTTGGTATTTCAACACTGTTTCTCTTCATGTTCTCAATCTCATCTACCCGATAAAAACACAAATAATCGAATTTCCAAAGAAATCCTTTCATTCAGAAGCCAATTCCAATTTTAGAATTGAACTTCACCTCAAGCTCAACAGACAAATACAAAGCAAATCACCACACGCAACACTCCAAACACACACACAAAAAAAAATAAAAACACAATTCGAAGTACTAAATGTGATTCACGAGCGTCAAGACAGATAACACTACACACAACGCAGATCAAAACATTACCAAAATCAGAATACAACGCAGATAAAAGCCATAAACCAACAGATTCAATGCAAAATTGACGGTGCGCAGCCAAATCCCCCAAAAAATCTCCAAGAAAAAAGAAAATACAAAAAAACAGCAAGATCTCGGTATATTCCACACTACACTCCCCGAATCTCCATTAACAAACACTCGCATTTCAATCCTAAACCCTAACATCATAGCATTCAATTCGAATACAGAGAAACAAACGAGACAGTAATCGCAATTGCGCGCACGGATCACTTCAATTACAGTGAACAGTAGAGAGAGAAAGAGAGAGATTACCAAATGATGATTTAAGGAAAGAGAGAGTGATCGGAGCAAAAATGCAAAGAATGCGATGAGTAGCTGAGAGAGTAGTGAGCGAGTTAGGAAGACTCAGTCAACTCAGTGTGAAGAAGACGAAGAGAGAGAGAGAATTAGTGTTTTTAGTAACCGACGAATGAAGAGTGGTGACAGTAGTCGCACACCCAAAACGACGGCGTATAAGGTACCGGGGCCGGCAAAATAGCGGGGCCAATATAAATATAAATTGCATTTGCATTTGCATGTGAATGTGAATGTGATGGGAAGCAGAATCAGGTGAACCAAATTAATTCCACCTTTTTTTTTCTTTTTTTTTTAGATTTATTTTCATATTTAATTATTTACCTCGATCGTTTTTATTCGATTCACCAATCAACACTTCGGTTATTATTTTTTAGTAATTTCAAATTTTGATTTTGATTGCAGTAATTAAAACGATGGTTGTTTCAAATTTTAAATTTTGGTATATTATCGCTGTTTTTAACGTTAGGTAGCATGTTTCTCCAGCAATCAATGACGCTCCAACACGATAAAGGTGTAAGTTTTGCGTTTTAAAATGATGCTTCATCATTTTGGACAAGGATTAAATATTTAATTAATTAATTCTGTTAAATAAGGATTGAATAGGAAAAAACAATTATGGAGAGAAGGTTAAGTGGACAAATGTCACCTTAAGGTATTTGTCAAGACTCACTAAATTACTCTTTGACCAATTAAAGGCTATTTTCTTTTAAAAGAAATTTTTTATAAATATAGATTTGAGAATCAATTTCTTAATTATTTTCTTATAACATATAATTATCTACTGATTATTACAATAAAGGTTATAGAATTAAAAGTAGACAACTTGTTAGGTTTATTTAATAAAATGCCAAGTATACTAAAAGCATTTTTTACAAGTTTAAGTAGGTATATAATGAGCATTTCAATAAAACACGATTTTTTTAGTTTTCATTGAACAGGGTAAAAAAATATATTTTTTTCATTCAAATAGCATATTTAGTTTTGAAATTTATTGAGAAGGGTTTGTTGAATATTTATATAGATAGTATGATTGTTTTTTAAGTTAGAATTCGGTTTTTGAAAAGTTAAATCTTGAATTGAATTTTCAAATTTATTTTCTTTCTCGTTTAAAAGAAGAGGAAGAAAATATTTAAAAAACAATAAGATTTATCCAATTTATTTTTAAATCTACTATTTAGTGAAAAAATGTATAAAGAGACCTTTATTTGTATTTCTTTATCTTTTAATTTTTTTTCAGTTACAAAATTTTCACATTGCTTGCTTTCTTTTTTCAAATTTTTATATAAAAAGTTACAAATACACTCAAAAATAGGACACTAAAACCAGAGAACAAAAACATGAAAAAAAAAATAGTGCATCTCATTTTAGCTCTAGAGGAAAAAGTATGAAGTAGTGGTCACCATTTAATCAAATTGTAAGGTACCCACTAAAAAGATGACTCCTTTTAACGATCATAGGTACTTTTTGGCAACTAAAAAATATATTAGCATTTTTTTATTTAAAATTTAGTCTCGTATTAAGATACTGAGATATAATAAGTCTTATTAAAATTTAATTTTAATATAATATTAAATTTATATTCATAATGTAAGAATTAAGGTTAAAAGGAAGTTGGGATAAATATATTTCGATTCTTCTTGAAATTTGATACGAAATTGAAATTTGTTCAAAATTTAAAATTATAATACAATTTGATTACAAAATTATAAAATGAATAGATATAATTCTTTTAATTAAATTATCACTAAAAAGATTTTAACGTGTCAAACATATTTTATATTTCCATTTGAATTATTTACGTCATTTAACAAATTATCATTTCAATATATTTCAATATAAGATATAAAACTCGTTTAATATATAAAAAAACTTATATTTTGATTATAATAACTATATTTATTATTTTTAAAATTTAAATTCTAAAATATGTTTTAATCTTATACAAATTTTAGTTCCGCGTCGTATTTTAAGGATTAAAAGTATATTTAATAAAAAAATTGAAAACATTATTTTCTTATCTTATTCGGAAGTGATAAAATTATTATAAATATTCAAATTTCAAAATGAATAATATTTCAAATTCAATGACCAACTTTAAACATATTATCTCAAAGAATGAGATAAAAAAAACGTTATTATACATATAATGCATAATGCATTGCTTAATTAGTAGTGTTTATGGTTTTGATTATAGTATTCATAAAGTTAAACTAAATGGGTCCTTGATTATTGGAGAAAACACCTTGAGTTGAGTGCGAATTGAGATGGGTCCAGAACATGCAATATAAAAAGGTTGCAGCTGATTTTTTTTCATTAATGCAATAATGTGTGCTGTCAATCTTGTCCTTTTTCTTGCCCATCTCACTGTTGGAAGTGTTAGTTAAGATGAGGAAACCCTTCTGGATTTGACATCTTCTGTTCGTTTTTAAATCTAATACTTTTTTCTTTTTACATTTTTATTTTTTCAAGGGTTAAATATCTTTTTAAAGGTTAAATATCTTTTTATTTTTTTAATTTTCAATTAATTTTAAAATTAGTTTATTTTAAAATTTTGAACCAGTTTAGTCTTTTATTTTTTAAAATATGTGAATTTAATTTTTTAATTAAATTTTGTTAAATTTATTTAATATTTCGTGTATATTTCAGAATTGTATTTAAATGATTGATACTATTAGATATATTTTTGTTTTAATGTAAAGTCAAACATTGTTATAAAATGCACTTAATGTCAATTAAGTTTAATAAGATTTAAGTTTAATAAGATTTGGTTAAAAGAACTTAATTTACATATTTCGAAAAATAAATGATTAAATTTATCTAAAATTTTAAAATAAACTAAATTTAAAATTAATGAAAGTTAAGGAAAAAAATATATTTAATTTCTTTTTTAAAGAATCATCCCGATAATAGTGTAAAATAACAATATATTCACACACTTAATTACTGAAATAGAGGAAAATTAATCGCTGTAAATATCTAATATAGATACATGATTAATTTAAAACAATAATTTAGAAGTTTGGGATGTTTAAATAGAAATAAGTTTGTGATATGATAGTGAAGTTGGCTGTAGCAAAATGATGAGTTGGTGTCGGCAAGTCATTGTTGATAAAATATAGAAAATGGAGTTATGTTAATGATGTTGAAATATAGTCCCAATTAAAAGATAACTTTTTTTATCACCATTAAAGTGTTGAACCAGAAATTGAGTGAATCATTTTATGTTTGATTTTCATTTATCCTGTAACAAAGTTTTTTCCAGTTTAATGGAACATAAATCTTATTCTGTCTTACCCCTCTCTCTCTTTTGCTTTCTATAACATTTTAATTATTTTTTTTCTCGATTCACATTATACTATTGAATGTATCAAAATGAATTTTTAGTCAAACTACTTTTCTATTTTTCGAGTTAAAGGTCAAAATGACGAGAGTCTATTCTTTGAACCTTCTTTTCATTCCAAAAATGGATTCAATGTTCCAAAATTAAATTTTTAAAGTGAATTACCACATCCGATATTGTATGGTTAGGAATCTGAAACTTATATTATAACTTTATGCTTGAAAAGGTGTTTCTAAATATTGAAGAAAGAATATAATCAATGAGATACCAAATCTAAATTTATTGAATTTCATTATCACTTACACTGTATTTGTTTGTGTAAATGAAGACATAGAACAAATTTGCGAGCGTTGATTAACAATGATTTTTCATGTTCTTTTGTACGTATTGGAAGAAGAGTGAAAGCGCGAAACCGTCGGATAAGGTCATTTTTTCTATCCTACTTCCACAAAGAGATTTGCAAGTAAAGGATGATATTTTACTAAATTATACTCGTAAAAAGCCTTACACGTTTCCACTTTTCTTCGAGCTTCAAGTTGTCACATTTTTTCTAGCCACAGTAAGATTCCTGAAGCAGCACAGGGGAGATGCCTAACTGAAGCAACACATGAGAGATGTGTGGTATTCCTAAAACAACATAAGTGGGGTATGTGGTGCAAAGAAAATGGTGAGAATGGAGGTTCAGAACTACATTGGTACATGGAGAAAAACGAAATCAAACCCAAAGTGTTTTGGATCGGATCTACGTTTTAATACCAGAAATGAAATTGATTCTCTTTATTTTGGAACATATTCCTCCTTTTTAAACTTTTGGTTGTGTGTAGGAACTTTTGGTTTTCTTTAAATTTTTTTAGCTCTAATATTAAAAATTAGAATATTTAATTTTTACATCAAATATATTTTAATTATTGTTTATTTCAATTGGAAATTATTTTTAATAATTTGATTCATCATAAAAAATGTGTGACTTATATATTATGAATTGACTTTATCTTTAGTCGATGTGTGACTTCTAACAAACTCAAAATATAATTAAGCTTTATATAATCCTTAAAATATATATATATATATATATATATATATATATATATATATATATATATATAGGCGTAAATCTCATCTTATAAATTTTGATCTGGTAGGATTAAGTTAAACATGTTAACTTCTGTCACAATAAGAACCTATCTTAACCATGTTACTTCCACCCGCTTTACATTTCTTAACATAACATGTTTTGTATAAAATAATTATTGTTCATGTGGAATGGGAATAGATGATTAGCAGGTAACTACCTTGTTTCTCTAAAAGTGATAGAAGGTGATGTCGAATGATAATTAAGAATATTCATTCCAAATGCAATTTCTATATGCATAGTACATGTTGAGATTAGAGGGTGACACAATCCGAAATTACTTCTCTATTTTTGAGTTTCATTTGCACATAATTTATTCATTTCTCCTTATTATAAAAACATAATAAAAATTAATAATACAAATAAAAATTTAGTACTTCTAAAATTACTATTAAAAATAAAATAAAATTTCAATGTAAATAAATTATTTTTTACTTTGTAAATTAAATTTATTTTCATACCAAATATATTGTATTTTTTTTAAAATAATTTTTTTATAATTTCAAACGTTCAATTAAATTTATAAAAACAATTCTAAATATTTATATCATTTTATATTAATTTTAACAATAAAAACAATTTTATAATCTAATCTTTTATCTCTTAAAAGATTTTTTTAATATATTACATCGATCAATCCAATAGACTTTCACTCTGTTCAATCTCTTAATTCACTCCAAAATCATACTAAAAGATACTTCTAAATATCTTAAAAAAAAAATAATACAAACTTCATTCTTTAATCTTTCCAGTTTTTTTCTCTTCCTTTTCCTCCTTTATCTCTCATATCATTATTACCAAAAAAACATGTCCTTAATCTTTTCTATAAACATAAACTAATCTTTAATTAAAACATTTTCATCCAAACAACAAGAGATTTTGTTATAATTTTCTTTGAAGGTTGTGTGATAAAGGTTGTAATTATAACATGGGAAGAATTAAATTGAAGCAGATTTATTATAAAGGTAATTTAACATTTTATATTTTAATTTTGCATCAATTGCCCTGGAACATTGTTCTCATTTCTCGATTATCCTAAGTTGCAGCACAGCAACATTCTCAGATTCTACTGCCACTAGCACAGAACCCCACCATCTCGAAATTGATAGTGTAACTTGTTCGTTTTCCTCTAATCTATGGATTCTGAAAAAGCGTTAGAGCTTGTCAAGCACGGTGTCACTCTTCTCTTCCTCGATGTTCCTCAGTACACCATGGTCGCCATCGATACCCAGGTTCTTCATTCTTTTATTACTGTATGGTTTACCAAGTCGTTGTCTTTTTATTTTCTTTTTTGTTTCAATGCCGTCATCATGGTATCTGAAAATACAATTTGAAATTCGTGGGTGGAAGGCTAAAATAAAAATCCAACCTTGATTTCAGCTTTATTTCACATGGACAATCTGACATTGTTTTTCTTCTGTTCTTCGTTTCGTAGATATTTTCTGTGGGGCCTGCTTTTAAGGGTATCAAGATGATTCCTCCTGGCACTCATTTTGTGTACTATAGTTCATCAAGCAGGTTTAATCATCTTGCCCAATTATCAAGGCCTATTTTGTATCTTATATTAGTCTCTCTTTTGTTTACTTCTTTTTATTCCTGCAAAAGTTTAGTTCTTTTTATTCCTGCAAAATCCCATGTTTACCCTGTGGATATATTGAGGAGCCTATAAGAGAGTGGTGGGTGTTCTTGTGTGTGATAAGACATTGTTTTTGTCCTTTCAATCTTGTATACTGTGGCAAAGTGTATTTTTTTTGGAAATAACCTTGGATCATAGTATTTGAAATTATATATCTCTTTCATATGGTCTCTCTATTGTCATGTTTGCTGACCATATAATGTTAAGCATAAGACGTCACTGTTTCTGTCAGTTGCTAGAATTAAAATTTTTCTTAAATTTCCTGATTTTTCAAATTATTTGGTGCATTGAATCTTTTGTTTTTCTTTTGGGGGATTCATGCAGAGATGGGAAAGAGTTCTCACCAATTGTTGGATTCTTCATTGATGCTGGCCCTTCAGAGGTATGAAAATAAAAAATTCAGTGTCTAAAATAGTTCAATGAAATTTACATTAATTTTGGTTTGACAGAGCTTTGATCGAATATGTTTAATAGTTTAGAAATCACGATTGCCACCATATCTTAGTGTTTTAATTACTGTTCTTACTTATTGTTTGACAATGCAATCACAGCTCAGATGGGGTGCAATCTGTATGCTTAGGTTTTGAATGATTTTGTTAGTTTTTGATGAAATGGATTTTTGCTATGCTTTTTCGATAGATTCTCAAGACTTCATTGTTTTTCACTGGCCTATTGGAAAATGTCCATGATACGTCAAAGCTTAAAAATTTAAGAAATGAATTAGTTTTGAGTAACACCAATACACCAATACTAATTTTATGAACATGGTAATAAAGAAGGTAAAGTGATAGAAGCTTACCTGTGACTCTATTTCCTTGCAGAATGATGGTGAAGTTAAAATTATTACATATAGTTATTGCCTTCTTGGTGTGCAATTTTTTTCTTACTTGTACATAATCATGTCTTTCAATAATTTGTGTAAGTGCACTTTAACCATCTTCATTATAAGTAAAATATTTCTAAATATCAAGACAAAGTTATAAATGTGGGAGGAGTTATCTAAAGAAATCAAGACCAGGAAGAAAGGTGAATATAAAAAGGTGAAGAACAAGAAACATCCAACACAACTTGCTAATTTCTCTGTAAATCTAACAAAGACACTCCTTTAAGAAAACCATTAGCACAGTATCACAGAGAATCAAGGGGAAATACTTAATCTATTAATCAATGCTCACATGTTTTGACCCTGTTTGTGGTTAATTTGTATTTCCAAAAAATATCAGAAAAATGTGACTGATTATGTGGTTTTTGGTCTCATGACCGTGCAGGTAATTGTTCGTAAATGGGACCAACAAGAGGAAAGGTTAGTTAAAGTTTCTGAGGAAGAGGTATGTGTTCATTTAAAATTTTTAACATGGATATAGTTAACGTAACATGTCTGTAATGCAGCCAAATGTCATGATGGTATAGTTTACATCCTGTTAGTCAAATTAGGTTATTGTGAGAACAATATTTGGGAAACTATAATTTTAGTGAATTTCCTTCACAGAGCTTGAGCATTTTGTAGAAAATGTGGGGTATTCCCTAAAATTCCATCCAATCAGTGCTAATTTGTGTTTGTGTTTATATATCAGCCACAACTTACCAAGGAAACGATTTTTCTACTTTCATTTCTTTAATTCCATGATCTTCATTTTATGACATATATTTATTCTGTTTTGTCTGTTTATCCTTTAGGAAGAAAGATACAGTCAAGCTGTTAAAAATTTGGAATTTGACAGACAACTTGGGCCTTACAATCTTATCCGTTATGAAGATTGGAAACGATTATCTAATTTTATCACAAAGAATGTCATTGAACGGCTTGGTATGCCATTTACTTGACTGAGGTTTCTGTGTATTAAATACTTCATTGATAAATTGATATTGTATTATATTGTTAATGTTAACTCATGAACAGAGCCAATTGGAGGTGAAATCACTGTTGAATGTGAAAATGAGATTGTTAGAAACTCTACTAAAATCCCAATGGAAGAAGCACCAGAGAAGCAGCTGAAGGTTGGCAATTCTGCATCATCTGTTGGCAAGTCTCAGAAGAAAGGATGTTATTATACTTCAATTCCACGTGTTGTTAAATGCAAGGGTATTAGTGGGCAGGAACTTACTTCTTTAAATCTTGACAAGGTTGGTATACACAAACAGCTGAATGTTTGGTCCCTTAAAAGTAATTGGGATAAAAAGCTTCCTATAATGAATTCTCTTGCCCTGAAATTTTACATATTATTGTTTGCTGATTTGTGCAATTTTTTTTGTATCCCTTCTCAGACACAATTGTTAGAAACTTTACTGGCAAAAGATTATGGAGGTTCTGAAGACATGCTTCTTGGAGAACTGCAGTTTGCATTTGTTGTCTTTTTGGTACTGTGGAAAAACATATTTTCTTTATATATTTTGTTGACTTTTGTTGAATCCAATGTGACATTTTGCAATGGCGCAGATGGGCCAATCGCTAGAAGCATTTCTCCAATGGAAGTCATTAGTTAGCCTTTTGTTTGGCTGCACTGAAGCAGTAAGCATTACTTTTTAACCAGATTGGATAATGCATGCATAGACTCTCTGTCTGGACTTTAGAGTTTCCGGTTTATCTCAGATACTTGTCTATGTGATGACTATTAAACCAACTATCTCAAAAACTTCAAGCAGTTAGGTGAAGCCATGCAAGTGGTTTTATATTGCATCTCTAACATGCACCCTTACGCAAGAGCCCTTTGGGTTTGAAGGGTGGATAACATCCCTACCCGTTGAGCTCAATATGAGAAGAATCAGGGTGACAATATTTTAGCTGTTGGGCGAAGGCAGGGGAATTGTTTTATATTACATCTGTAGCAATCTGCTTTTCTTCCACCTAAAAATTTTAATATATTGAATTGGTAATGTTGAATATATTAAAGCTGTTTATCAAACTTTCAGAACTATATGAGATGTCTATATTTAATTACTCAAAATAGTTTTATTAACCATTATGAGTTTCATTAATCAGCTGTTCATTACAAGTGATATATGTGTGTGTGAACAGCTAACATTCATCCTTTGAATTTATAAACTCGCTATTGTTATTGATTATTTTATTAACAGCTTGAGCTTTAAGTGAATTGGCTCTATGACGTCTGCTTAATGTCTGTTGTTGCTCTGTATTCAACGAGTACTTCTGTTTTCTTGGATGCTTGTTTGGTCTTTCAACTTGGTGGGTCGGTTTGTTAAGTTCTGTATTCTAACTTGGATTCTGTGGGATTTACCATTTTTACTTTGCCTAATTTGCCACAGGTTCCTCATCTTTTTAGATTTGTGCTTCTAGCCAGAAAGTAGATATAAGCATAATAAGAGATATCATTTTCTATTCTCTTTTATGGAAATTTCTGCAATATTTTTTCCCGTGAACACTTTTTTCTTCTTTCTTAGGACATTTTATGGTGGTAGAACCTCAATTATTTGTTAGTAGTCCTACGTTGGGTTGAGTTGGTGCAAATCAATTTGAAATTGTATGATTTCATAAGTATATGTTTTGTAATTATGTTTCCTTGACTTTGTATGCTCTTTTGCAGCCTTTCCGCACACGAACTCAACTATTTACAAAGGTGAACTTTTAATATAACTTTTCATATTTTTGTTACCTTTAAGTACAAAACAGTGGCAATAATCCTTGGAATGGTGTTAAATTCATCCCTGGTTTTAGCAGTTCCGACTTCTGAATGTAGTCTTGGAACTACTAGCTATTGATTATTCATTAAAAGAAGAGTCGTGATCTTGAATCTTGTGTTATTTGTCAAACTCATTTCTAATACATTACGGATTCTTGCAGTTCATCAAAGTCATCCATAATCAACTAAAATACGGACTACAGAAAGATCACATGGGTGAAACAGGATCAGCACTGTTGGATGATTCTTTGATTTCCACTGATAGCTTTTTGCACCATGTTTGCAAGGTATTTTCAGTGATGATAACTCAATAGTCACATGCAGATTTAACTCTCTGACCTACCTTTATTAATTTAAGTTGCTGGATTGGCATCTGTTCTGGTCAGTTATGGATTTTAAGATCCTGAAATTCTAAAACTCGTCATTTTAGCATAAAAAAGCATGAGTCAATCTTCAACATGGAGGTTAGCAGTTCACACATGTGGCTGGTCTTCTTGATTTATCATGGTTAGCATCTTAGATTGCATATTGTTTTTCCTCAAGTTGATATTGCCTCCACTTTCTGATCATCCTTGTCTTTTTAGTAGTTAATGCCCATAAGCAACTCATTCCAAGGTGAAAAAAAAAGAGTTCATAATTTTCATAAGAATAATGTAGGTTTTTCAGGATGCACTTTCCTTACCTTACTGAAAATCAATTCCCCATATTTAAGCATATTCATCCTTCCTATTGGCATCAGCATCCCTATTCCAGAATAACAAAATTAATGTGTGCTTATAACAAACAGACGTGGATGTAAGAATGATAAAACATAAAGATGTTTTTGTGAGAACTAACTTCTAAAAATTTTTCAAGGAAGCCTTGGTCAGGGTAAATGTGGCTAGAAGAAAATTCCTCATTCTTGTTCTATGATTCAGTTATTCTCCTTACTGGGCAGGTTTATTTTGAGAAGGCCTTTGATTCTTGTGGACCAGTTGCCTAAAGTGTTGTTTGTTTCTTCTAACACTAATTGAATATTACTTTACCATCACAGAAATTTGATTTTATACACTTTTCTGAGCTAAACTGCAACTTTTTCCTTTTGATTGTTTTGAAATTGTAGGACTTCTTTTCATCATTGCTAGATGGGTCGGTTGTTGATGGAGATCTTTTAAAACAGGTATGAACATGTAACTCATGTTTTCCTATAATGTGATATTTATTATTGATATAATGGTTGCAGACTTGCAGCATTTGCTGCTTGCTAGGTACAATGCATATGTATTTGATTATTTCTCTGAAAGAGGAAAGTGTAATCTCCCTGTTCTTGCAGACAAGGAAATTTAAGGAGCTATTGGAGAGCAGTCTAGGGTGGGAGTTTCAGCTTGGCAGTGCTGTTGATGGGATATATTTTGAGGAAAATGATGAGGTCAGTATATGAATCTATCTCAGTTACTTTGCTTTGTGTTGTGTATGCTGCTTTTTTCTGTGTAATGTTTGTTTGTTCATGGATCTTACTGGTTCACTTTGCAGTATGCTCCTGTAGTTGAGATGTTGGATGATGAAGCTCTAGTAGGTTAAAAATGTGGATTATGTCATCACTTGGCTATAACATTATGTACAGTATTTCAAATTTCAATTTAGTTAAAAATCAGATGCTGGATCTGAAGTAGAAATTCAGTAACTTTTCTCTTTGGTGTGGTAGAATTTCAGTAACTTGATGGAGGTTGATGTTTATTATTCACAGAGCTGCTGAAATTTGGTATTTTTCTAGCTTTCATAGATTAGGGCATGCATAGGAAATTTGTGACTTGTTTGAGGAGCTGCTAAATGGAGTATTGGCCTTTGAAATTGGGACAATGAGATAATCAGAAGCAGATAAATTGTACTCCATATATGACTTGAAAAGAAGAAAGAACCACTATTTTATATTGAATTCTTTTTTCTTTTCTATCTATCTTCTTTCTTATCCATACACTCCAAACATTTGGTATATTTTTATTTCATTATTTTTGCTGAACTGTATTAAAAGGTTATATAGTGGACATTTGCGTCACTTATTGGCAAACTTTAAATTATTAAAAATTAACTTGATGACAAAATTGCTTTTAAGTGAATAAAAAAGGGCTTTTGTTTTCATTTTTAACATCTACATGACAACTAAGGTGCCAACTCGTTATGTTTTAATGTTTTTGATTAAATATAAGAAGAAAATTATTTTTTTACTTGTCAAATTACTCAATTCCAATTAACCATTGAAACTTGGAATATTTTATCATATTAGTGTTTTGTTTGATTGTTTTAGAACGTGGCTTAATTTTGACGTTGAAATATAATGTTAAATTTCGGTGCAACATCGTTTATCCTGTGTTCACATTTCATTCAATAAATTTAGTCATATTAATGATCAATAAGTTAATGTCAAGGTATTAAATACAGAGGAAGCACAATATATTATTTAATGCATGTCGGGTTTCTTACGCTTACAATTTGTTTAAATCAAAATCATAAAATTTCTAATTTTCTTAAAAAAGCTGGGTAAGACATGACAAATCTTTGCAATATAATGATAAACCATGCATGAAGAAAAATCACTGATAAAATGTGTCCAAAAAAATTGAATGATAGTATGTGAAAATTACAAATATATTGATGAAAATATGTAAAAAATAATGCTTGCCAAATTATTATAGTGGTGTAATTAAGTTGTTTTTTTTATTAAAGTATATAATAAAATTATGGGTGAAATATGTTTTTTTAAATTATATAAAAAATTGTATTTTATTTTTAAATTGAATTATAAAGTATTTAGTCCATTTTATGAAAGTAGTATAAAACACTCTTTTCAACAAAATAGCACACGGGATGTTTTTCATGTGTCAAACTTAATTTTTGAGATTTTTCATGTGTCAAAACACTATAATATATTTTTCATATATTGTTTGTTAAAAAGGATTTACATGACTTTCATAAAATTTAGAAACAAAATATTTATAATTTAGTTTAATTATGAAACACAATTTTTTATAATAATTTAGAAAAAAAATACATGTAATCTTAAAAAATAGGTCCTCTAATAACTTCTAACATGCTTTTACATATTTTCTAGATTTTCCTTAATTTCTTAAAGAGTGTGATTTGTTCCCCTGATTAGAAAAAAAAAACAACTTTAGGTAACTAGTGCTTACACAAAAATAAATAAAGAATGTGTCTTTTATAGATTTAGGTCTTAAATAATGAATTGGGTGGATTCAATTTAAGTATATTTATGCCAAAGTCAATGAGGTGGTGAGGCATTGAAGTGTAGGTAGGTAGTGATCTGAATCACTTCATGCCTTATGCTACTTGGTACTACAATGGTAGACTAGGGTTTGTCATGCATGACCACATTAATTGAAAAACCCAGGTTTTGGTCCTCTCTCCTTACTGTCCAAGCAAGTGGAAAATATAGTAAGAATAATTTGGCACTTTTTAATGTCTCTTATCATGATATTGGTCCCAGCACAAGGTTCTCTCACTGTAGCAAATGCCAATTGTCATAGCCATTGCCAAATATGGTTTCTTAATAATTCTCATGCTCAATGTCAACCCTAAATCATTCACACCAACTTTTGTCAATATGATAATAATAATAAACTACCTACATTCATTTCCCTCTCCACCAACAACTCTTTCATTTTGTTTGGTCAAAAGAAGAGAGAAAACACACACCATCCATATTAATGGCTTATTGTTGAATTATCAGAAGAAAAAGTTTCAATATTTAATAAATTCAGAGAAGACAAATGCTATGGGAAGTTTGCAATAATTTCAGTCAACAAAAGCTTTTTTTTTTCCTCTGTCCGAACCGAACATAGATCTAACTCTAAACTTTTCGCCTGAAAAGTTGCTTTTTTTAAGCCCCCATTTGGCATAAAAAATTGTGATGCACTGGAATCATATCCTTAAATTGTGTGTTTCCAACTTATTCTTCAGTGATACTAGTCAACAATAGCACCCACCAGACATTGAATTGTCTTTTGGGTTACAAAAAGCTTTGAACTTTCACCACCATTTCTCTCTCTCTCTCTCTCTCTCTCTCTCTCTCTCTATATATATATATATATATATATATATATATATATATATATATATATATATATAACGTAATAAACTAGCGGTTGAGACCATGCAAAGTTATTGTCCAAGAAAGACAGCGAGCAACGCAACAACGAGGAAAAAAGATAAGGTTGAAGCTATGGATCCCACCAAGGCCAAAAATAAAAATGCAAACCATGGAATCAATAAAACCATGTATGACAAGGGACAACAACAACAACAGCACACCCTTCATCACTTTTCAACTTTTTTTTTTATCAGTTAAAAATCTACTAAAAGTACAAAATTTATTAAGTAAGAAACATGATTTATAAAAATGGATACTGATATGATGTTCAAGGTTCAATTAACTGATACAAGTTTGAGTTCTGTCACGGATGCTCATGATAATGGTTTTTATATGATTTAATTAGAGTTATCTGTTATTTAAAGAAAAAACATGTATTGATATTAATATTTGTGACAAGATCATGTTCCACTTGTATAATCTAATGTGAGGAAACTGCGGCATGAGGTCAACCCAGTTGTGGTTTTTGTTTTGTCCCTCTGAACGGTCAAAAGTCAAAAGCATGAAGTTTCCAAGATCATCACTCCTGAGGCATTCACATTCACACACCCACAATCCTTAGGCACTGGAAGCCATTGCATTGAATAGGGCGGTTAAATCCGCGCTTGACAGCTAACCTTCATGTGGAAATAGCGTTCCTTTCACACTTGCATTCTTGTTTTTCTCCTCTTCACGGGCTCTCTCATCTTTTCCTTTTGCTTCACCATCATCATCATCTTTCATCTGCACCACTTTCCACAACTTCAACTTGTTGCTTATTTACCAACCCCTCTCTCTCCTCTAGCTTCTGTGTTCTTCCTCAGTTCTCTCTTCATGGGGTGCTGCTTCAGTGCCCAGATCAAAGCTGAGAGCCCTCCACGAAACGGTAATAAACATTCTTGCATGTGTTGTTTTCACTCTTCCCTGCCTCCCCTTTTGCTTCTTCTTTTTGGGTTGATCAACTTTTTTGGATTCCTCTGGAGTTTGAATGACTTAATTTGTGTTTTTGCTGTTCTTTTTGATAAAATATGGTTTTTGGGTACTTGAAACATGGATGTTGTTAGTTTTGGCAGATTCATGTGTGGAAGAGGAAAGAAATTTTTGGACTTTTTTGTCTGTTTAGGAAGTATGATTCACTGATCGCAACACGAGGGTGACTTGGTTTAATTGGTTTTTTGTGCTTGCTTGGTAGTTTTTGCTGTCGTGTAGGATTTGGTGAAGGTGCAAGAGTTTATGATGAAGATAAATAATAAGTGGAACCCTATTGTTGGCTTCTTGAAAAAGATTGTGGAAACAGTAAAAAAAAAATGAACTTTTGATTTAACTTGCTTCGTGTCAGGATTTTCCTACTTTCTTCGATTTAACTTGCTTTGTTTCAGTTGTTAAGATGAAATCTAGAGCGAGAATTAGAATTGAAAATCTTCAACCCTTGGCGTGCTTGCTAAAATAAGTTTATGTAATTTCTGAAGTGTTGCATGTTTTGGTGCTCTAACCAGTGCAGTGTGTGATTGGTATGAAAGTTGTTGTCTTTTCAGTGTACCCTGACAGTGATCTTTCTATTCAAGCCTAAGCTTGATTTGTTACTGGTGTAGAATGCTTATTTTATGGTCTGAAAAATGAACCCTGTTTTTCTTTTGAAATGGGTAGGTTTGAGCTCAAAGGATGGTAACAAAGAAGAGGATGGCTTAAGCAGCAAAATCTCCACTCCCTCCTTGCCTCCAACACCAAGGACAGAGGGTGAGATCTTGAAGTCCTCAAATATGAAAAGCTTCACCTTTGGTGAGCTAAAAACTGCTACAAGGAACTTTCGTCCAGATAGTGTGGTGGGTGAAGGAGGGTTTGGCTGTGTTTTTAAGGGGTGGATTGATGAGCAATCACTTGCTCCAGTTAGACCAGGAACTGGATTGGTCATTGCTGTGAAGAGGCTTAACCAAGAAGGTCTGCAGGGACACAGTGAATGGTTGGTGAGTGTCACTTTGGAACTTTGCTTGAAGCCTCAGAATTTAAGATGCAGTTTTACTGCTCTGGGAAATGCCAAAATCAGTTTTTGATGGGATTTTCTTTTTCTGAGGAATTCCTCCTTTGGATACATGTAGCAAACATTAATGTTTTAGATGATTTTCTTGGTTTGTAATTAATTAGCCCTGTGCTATAGACAGAAATCAACTACCTGGGGCAGCTGCATCATCCTAATCTTGTGAAACTCATTGGTTACTGCTTAGAGGATGACCATAGGCTTCTGGTGTATGAGTTTCTGACAAAGGGAAGTTTGGATAATCATTTATTTAGAAGTAAGTTATTGATTTCTCTCCTTGTTTATCCACTGCTAGACATTGTTTTGTTCCTTAAACATCTCAGTCTCTCAACAATGTGCTCTTTTTGGAACAGGAGCTTCTTACTTTCAACCACTTTCTTGGAACATCCGAATGAAGGTTGCTCTCGATGCTGCTAAGGGTCTTGCATATCTTCATAGCGATGAAGCAAAAGTGATATACCGAGACTTCAAAGCTTCAAATATCTTACTTGATTCGGTAAGCATATCTCATTGAACTTGCATTTTACTAATCATAATACTCTCTTTTCTAACATTCCTTTTTGTTGATGATGACAGAATTACAACGCAAAACTTTCTGATTTTGGCTTGGCAAAGGATGGACCAGCAGGTGATAAAAGCCATGTCTCTACAAGGGTAATGGGCACTTATGGCTATGCTGCTCCTGAATATATTGCCACAGGTAACTCATTTGTTGAGTACTCAGTTTATGAGCACTTTAATTGGTCATACAAACTTCTTTAGATATAATATAATCATGTCTTCTGAATTATTCTGCACCAATCATGTAATAGATTACCAGAAAGAAGAAACCCTCTTATTTGTTCTGTTTTAAACTCTGGTGGAGCTTTTTAGCTCCTTCATTAGCAAGCAAAAATTTCCCACTGCAGCAGATATCATCACCCAATCACATTTTGTATTTTGTATGCTAACTGAAATTCAGAGATCTCCCATAAGATACACTGTACAACAGGCTTATTAATTTGATGTCTCCATGTTACTTTAGACATTCAAGTGTGAGGCCGAGTAAAAATGAGAAAAATGAACGACCTATAAACCTATTGTCGTAAGGTTTTGTGTTAGAGTCGGTGTCATACTCACTTTTTTCTTATTCTAAAGTGCTTATGGAAAAATATATCCAAATTCATCACTTGAACGCCATGCATGATGAAACACTACATTTGAAGTCTCTTGAAGTGTGTAAATAGAATCAAAGTTGACTCCATGCTCTTGTGTTTTTGTGAAGGTCACTTGACAAAGAAGAGTGATGTATACAGTTTTGGGGTTGTTCTGCTTGAAATCATGTCTGGCAAACGTGCTCTTGACAGCAACAGGCCAAGTGGGGAGCACAATTTAATCGAATGGGCGAAACCATACCTCAGCAACAAACGCAGGATCTTCCAAGTCATGGATGCTCGCATTGAAGGCCAATACTCGATGCGCGAAGCCATGAAAGTAGCGAACCTTGCCATTCAATGCCTCTCTGTGGAGCCAAGATTTCGACCAAAAATGGATGAAGTGGTGAGAGTATTGGAGGAGCTTCAGGATTCTGGTGAGAAAGGTGTTGCAGGGGTGGCAAGCCATCATCATCATCATCATCATCAAACTGGGAGAAGGAGTGACCATAGCTCAAGCAGCAGTGGCAACAGACAACATAGAGGTAGACAACATGAAACAACAATGAAGTGAAAGTGAATGTTGGTTTCATGTTATCTGATTTTGCTCGAGTTCGTAATTGTATGTATATGTATATGTACATCATGATGAACTTGAACTTGAACTTGAACTTGTCTTGAGATTTCTGATTGTTGTACAGTTGTTGATTCAGTAATAATATTAAAATTTTCATATTACTGGTTTTTTAAGCATAGTATTGATATGGATTATTCATTGCTGCAATGCACTTTCAAATATATATATATATATATATATATATATATATATATATATATATATATGTATGTATATATAACACTATTAATAATATTTTGATGTGATGAATAGAACTGAAACAATTTGTATTCCACCATGCATCATTTTACCTTTTTTAACTGTGTAATCCCAATGGGAGCAAGAGTTGTAACATATATGTTCAACCATTTATTAAGAACGAAATTAAATAATTCAATTATTGCGAAACTGGAAGCCAAACAGTAAAAATAACACCATTTATGTAAAAATGGTGACTTTAACTTAGAATTTACTGTAACAAGTACAGACAGTTTTTCCAAAGTAAATGGATATTCTGTTTCACAAATTATGGAATATGCTCGTTATAATTACCGTTGAAAATTTTGATTTCAAAAAGATATTTATAGAATGAGTAAAGAATAATTAAAATAGGATTTAAAGTTCATTTGAATTGGAAAAACAAGTATCAAACATTTTTTTATTTGGTCCAACAACTTATAAAAGTGAAATAATTCAAACATACATTTTCGCATTCAATCCACTAATGCATCAAATTTTCGCTTTCACGGAGATTCTTAGAATGTTCTCCCAGCGTGAAATCACCATTATTTCAATCCACAAATGCATCAAATTTTAACTTTCTCGAAGATTCTTAGCATTTTCTCCTAAAGTGAAATCATCATCATTTTTATCACTCGTACGGGTTATCAAACTAAACTATAATTCTCAACTATCATTACAATTTATGTCCTTACAAAAAAGAAAGTTATTGTATTTGTTTATATCACTAAAAATGCAACTATTAATATAATTGTTTCAATTGAAAAGAAATATCATACATGTAATGATCACTCTTAATAAAAGTATTCAAATAGTTAAAAAGAATTGTTCACTTAGAAGAAAAAAATGATATTGTTACTTTTTTCTTTTCAATATCTAAATAACTTCATTTTTGGATCTTGTACACACCGCTCATCATACTATGGGAGTTAGCTATACCCGAAATCGTTACCTTAACTGCAAGGAGGGGATTTCCAGAGGCAAGGCTAGTGATTGGATTGAAGTTGTAACAAGGTAGTTATAATGCAAGGTACGACTGGATCACCTTTTTAAGGAGAATTAATGCTTGTTGGGTAGTTTGACACTGCTTTACACAAACAACAAGAAAAAGAAGTGAGTTATGTTTGTCCAAGGAGACTCAAAAATAAAGTATGTAGATATATCGATCCAAAGAAAGTTAAGAACATGTAATGACATAGATATCCCATATGCATAGATTTAGATTTAGCATCCTTATACGTAAAACATATATAACAAAAAGATTGCACATCATGTTTCATGCGGATCAATAAAAATAAACATGTAACATATATAATGTCTTTTAACAAATAATTATTTCATTGAACTTTTGGGCACACACAATTTTGTTTTTTTTTTAAATAAAGTCATGCCTATAAAATTATTTGAAAGTTTCATTTTCACAATCTTTATATGTTACCAAAATGGGGGTTACTACCATAAAATTCTTTTAATAATTCAAAACCAAGCAAATTTATAATATTCATGATTGATTTTTTTTGAAATAAAAAGAAAAAAAAGAATCCATTTATTATGTAAAATTGATATAACTAAAAGGATATAATGGCTAGAAAATAACTATTCTTTTAATTTGATATAGAATTAGACATTTACTTAGAAATATGGAATTCCTTAATATTTACTAAAATTTATATCTTTTAAAATTTAATTTAAGTATAGAAATTGTCTACTAACTTAGTCCTAAGGTTAGAATTTTAACTTTTTTATGGTATCTCACTCATTGTTCTGATCATTTTAAGAGAAGGTTTTTTTGCCCTCCACCTAAGTTGCATAGAAAAAGTCCAAAAAGTTAATATAAAAAAACATTGAAATTTCATAGGATCTTTATGTCGCGGACCTTCAACAAATATTTAAGAGTATTACAATCTTTATATAAATATATAAATTTTTTTGGATGTGTTGATAAATTTTTTTGGATGTATAAAAATGTAAGTCTCGCACCTCTTATTTTTTTCGTGAACTTGAAAAAAAAAATCAGCTAAAAATGTTAAAATAATTTATCATGCATTTAATATTTGCCTTTAATTTTTATACAAAATTCACTCTAAGAAAACTTATAATTGATTATATATATATATATATATATATATTTATTTGTAAAAATAATTTATTATTAACTTTTAGTTTATGTTAAAAAATCTTCTTTTTTACTTTTTTATTTAGCCAAATATATTTATTCTATTCTATTTCTCATCTGTTTTTACCTTCTCTTCTTTACATAACTTTACGCTTTCTTTTTACGTTTTTTCCTTCCATACCAAACAAAACCTTAGTTTTTTAATATAAAAACTCAACTTTTTATTCTTCCCATTCTCACACATTACCTTATTATAATTTCAATAAATATTATAGCATCAATCAATTGCATAAATCGAACTAAAATTAAAAACAACTTAAATATAAAGTAACTCTACAAGATTTTTTGTTGTTGAAGAAAATAATTTTTATAAGAAATCAAAGACTAAAATAATGAGCATTCCGAAACAATCCTCCAAGACAATGGTTGGTTGGAAAAGGTTCTTGTTTTTATCCTTGTAATCTTAATTATTATTTAAAAAAAAAAAGTACAAAGTAAGGGTTTAAGGTTTTAAGTAACAGTTTTTTTCTTCTTCTTCTCTTCCCTTCTTCATTTTATGAGTTTTCATTATCTTCTTCTCATCTCATGCCAAAGCCAAGAGTGAAGAAGCAAAGGTAAGATTCAACTACACTCCAATCCAATGCTGGCGCTAATTCAGAACTGCTCCATGCCACTCGCACGTGCGGTGCGACCTCCATCTCGCACGCAGGTGCAACCTTATTTCTCGTCCATGGTGTGTGCATCCATGTCCCCACGTCCCAACTCCCAGTCTCAGGTTCTCCTTGGTTTATCAGAGAAGGAGCTGCAACAGCTTGCCCTTGACTTCGGTCAGGTAAATTTATCATCTTTTCCCAATTTAATTGGAGCAAAACATAAAAGAAAAAAAAAAACATTTCAATTTCTCATTTTTTGGTTCGATTTTTTCAGGAAACCTACCGGGGCAAGCAACTTTATCATTTCTTGTACCAGAGGAAGCTTAGAGAAATTAAGGATTTCTCTCAGTGTGGGTTTATTATTATTTTTCTACTCTTTTTTATATTTATTTTTTATTCATTCCCTTTCGTATATATATTTTTGTCTCTTTTTACGTTTTTTCTTTAGACATTTCATTATGGTTGTGTTATGGTTTTCTTACATTGCAGTGCCTCAGGGTTTTAGGAATACTCTTGAAGGAGCTGGATGGAAAGTGGGGCGTTCTCCTATTTTCGAAACTGTAACTGCAGCTGATGGAACTGTTAAGGTGAGGAGTGTAATCATAATTCAACAAAAAAGTTTTAAATTGCGGTTGTGGTTTCGTTTTTATATATTTTGATGGTTTCTTGTTGTTTAATTGGCCATTTTATGTTTCAAGATGTTCAATTGAGGATGAAATGTTGATTTTTGTGGACGAGTTCTGAATTATTTTGGCAATGACTTTTTTTTTTCTTCTTTTGATGATATACTTGGTACTTGCAAAAAGTAGGATATACTTGCTCTTTGAGGAATTTGATTATGGGGATTTCCTTGGCTTCTTACACTTTTTAGTGTTGGCTTGGCGTTTGATTTTGCAGTTGTTGTTAAAGTTGGAGGACAATAGGTTGATTGAAACTGTTGGCATTCCAGTTATGGATGGCACAGGTTTGAGTCGCCTCACGGCATGTGTCTCATCACAGGTGTTTTCCCTCTTTCCTGAAGTATTTGTACAGTTGATATGGTAACTTATTTTTGTTTATGTGATAATTAAGTGCTGATGTTTCCATTATGTTGTTATTGCCATCTGTTGTTTGGATATTAGGTTGGTTGCCCTTTACGCTGCTCCTTTTGTGCCACTGGAAAAGGGGGGTTTTCAAGGAATCTTCAGAGACATGAAATCGTTGAACAGGTTTGTGTCATGTCCATGATCCATCCATGTTTGTCCGTTAAAGCAGTTTGATGTTAGATTATCTGCAGGGTTGATGAGATAGTCAGGTAGATTACTAGTGCTTCTGTGATTAATTAAAAGAGATTATAAAAGAAAATAGAAAGTAAAAAGAATGTATAAAGTAAAGATAAGAGGCTTTGGTTTAGGATTGTTAATGTTCTGAAACAAGCTTGACTTGGTTTTCTGCAAGACAGGGATAAAATTCATCTTATGTGAAACAGGTCTTGGCCATTGAGGAGGTCTTCAAGCATAGGGTGTCAAATGTAGTGTTTATGGGAATGGGTGAACCAATGTTAAATCTGAAGGCAGTACTTGAAGCACACCGTTGCTTGAATAAGGTGAATAAATATATGTGGCATTATTTCCTTCGAAAGGCTTACTCAAAATTGTATGTTGTAAACATGTTCTATGAGATTGGGAGATCAAACTTTCATGTATTTACATAATATATTTTTTATGAAGACTTTCCCGACTTACTTTATGCCACATGTGAATGCATATGTAATTTATCTTCAATACAAGTGCAAAGTTTATATGCATACATTGCTCTCTCCTTCAAAACTTCAAGGAATCACATTGTCTGCATAATATTTGTTCTCGTTTCACTTTCTATATTTCATTGTATTGTGATAAAGTATTATAATAAGATTTTGTTGTAAGTATGCTTTGCTGTGTTCTTTTAGGATGTGCAAATTGGGCAAAGAATGATAACCATCTCCACTGTGGGCGTTCCAAATACAATAAAGAAACTTGCTTCTCACAAACTTCAATCTACCTTAGCTGTGAGGTAATTACCTTTGATATGAATAAAATTTTGACTTGCTACTAATTTTACTCTTCATGCTAAGCTAGATGTCCGGTAGCAAAATGACATTTGCACCAGTATTCAGACCTTTAGGCTGCCAGCACTGTATCTTGAATTTTCATATCATTAGTTTTTAGTCAATGCAACTTCGTAATATTTCCAAAGTTGGGATAAAATTTGAACTTTCATGAGTCTATGTATCTTTCATTCCATTATTTCGTAATTTTCTCCAGAACCTAAATTTTTCTGCAGCTCAACAACAGGCATTACTAGAATGTTGCAAATGCACTTTCCATTAAGTTAGTTGAAGATATAAACTTTGAAATGACATTTCTCTCTTTATCATTTTTTTTGTAGAATGCTCTGAATTGCTGAACTGATCTCTTCCCCTCCTGCTTTAAAAAAAATAAAATAAAAATAAAAGAATCTGTGTTCGACTATTTTGGATTTGTGGCTAGAGTATATTATTATTCTGTGCTTGTGTATAATTTCAGATAGCTTTTTAATGGATTCTTTTTTATCCATATATATGTATATTCTATTATGTGAATTTTCTTTTGTGTTTTGTATCAGTCTACATGCTCCTAATCAGAAACTTAGGGAGACAATTGTTCCAAGTGCAAAATCCTACCCGCTGGATGCACTTATGTTAGACTGCAGAGATTACTTTCGGCAAACCAGCAGACGGGTTTCCTTTGAATATGCACTTTTAGGTATTGAAAGTTCTAATACATACTATTCACTTCTCTTACTAAAAGGTTGGTGTAATCCTTATAATTCTCATGGCACATTCTTGGCATTTGAGTAGCTGGAGTCAATGACTCGGTAGAGCATGCAGCAGAACTTGCTGAGTTACTCCATGGTGCGGGCAGTGGATATCATGTCAACTTGATACCTTTCAATCCAATAGAAGACTCTGAGTATAAGCGTCCTTCCAAGAGAGCAGTATGATAATTTTCTTGTCTTCTGTTCATTTTAGCACACAATTTAGTTCATGCCCTGAATCATCTTTGTAATTTTCGTTGTTTAATCTAAAAATCCTAATTGGGTAGGTGCAAGCATTTTCTGGTGCTTTGGAGTCTGCTAAAATAACTGTTAGTGTACGTCACACAAGAGGGTTGGATGCAAATGCAGCTTGTGGTCAGCTACGGAACAAGTTCCAGAAAACTCCTCTGGCCGCTGACCCTATGGATCTTGCAGTAAGCTGTTGATTGCAGTGTCTCTTTCTTGGCTGTTGATTTTACCTACATGCCTGTATGTCATACAGTAACAAGTTTGCAGTAAGCAGTTGGTGAGAGAGGCTTGATGAGCCAAAAGATGAGCATAAAATCTACTATTACTTGTTGTGAATGATGAAGGTGTTTACTGTTGCTGCATCAGTTGGCAATTTTGCTGGATCTTGTAGACCTTGGAAATTAGTATTGTTGGACTCTATGGCATCTATATGGACTACACTGAGAGCAACACGTTAAGAAACAGCAGAGTTAGACCTAAAAGGCAAGAGGGAGATATTTTCCTATGTGTCTGATCTCTAATCTCTTATTACTGTAAAAACATGCTTAACTTTATTGTTGCAAGATGCACACTTTCCTAGCAGAAAATAACAGAGAGTAACAAATTTAAAACTACTATCTTGTTTTGAGATGTACCAAATATGTTTGTGAATGACATTGTTTAAATGAAGCAAATTAGTTTTAATATCCTAGCTTTTGTTTAATAATACTGTTCTTGGTGACTGTCTTTCTCAGATATATACATGTTGAGAATTTTTGTCCTTCATATACAAAAAATACGTGTTTGGTTTTGGAGCCTTAATACTTGGAAATCATTGAAATAAATAATTTGTAATAACGTAAAAGAAAACTATTAAAAATTTATAATTCTAATATTTATGAAATAGAAAAGGAATACAATTATCTTTTTCTAGAAAATGATAAAAGAATATAATATTTTGTTAAAAATAGCTTCATAACCCTAGTTTTCTATGTGAATAGAAACTTGTAAAACAAAGGTGAACATTTTGTCGAACCAAAATAAATACTTCTATAAATAGTTTTTGGAAGTAAATAAAATATTTTAAAAGTAGGAGGTTTTGAAAAAAAAACAGAAAATCAGTTAAAAAATATCATCTAAATGATAAAAAAAAATTGTCAAAATTTAATTATTAAAAAATCACTTTCCTTCAAAGTAATAACAGACTTTCAATTAAATTATTTGTCTGTCTTACTATTTTTTGTATAAAATTTTGATTTGTATGTTCATTAGTTATATATTCTCTTTTTAAGTACCGGAAAAAATAAATTATATACCACAGCAAATATTCCAGCTTATTAAATATTTTCTCAGGTTTTAAAAATTAAAGTAGATCTATCTATTTGTCATCCCTTCAAAAAAGAGATTGGTAAATATAATTAGTTTTAATTCTACTTCCATTTGCTAAAATCTGAAACTACCCGTTTATTTTTTTTTTAAATCTATCAATTTGTCAACTAACATTTATTTTTTTATATCAATTTTTAATTAAAAGTACCCATTTTCTAATTTAAAAATCCTATCAATTTGTTATTTAAAACTAGTAATTTTAAAATTTTAGAAACATGCCGATTTTTAATGAAGTTTCCAAGGATTTATTATCATCTTTTTGTTTTAAACTTTTTGCACAATAGTTATGATTTGTAATATTTATACTTCCACGCTCTGTGCCGTGTGGCTTGCACAAACCCCCCATCAACCACCGGGTGAGATCGGCCGTAGCACAAATCCCTCCGATTCTGGCGAACGATCTGCGCGCTGCAGTAACTTAGTGCTATTCTGCAGAAAATCAGCCGCGACTCTCACGACTTCGCCGCCATTCTGCCGCAACTTTGTCGCTAATCCGGTGCAACTCTGCGACGACTCTGCCGCTGTCTTCTGTAACTGCGCAGTGACTCCCCGGATGATTCTCCACTGATTTGCTGAGTTGTAAGGGACACTAATTCTCTCTCCCTTCCTTCCTATTGGCCGTGCATTTTGTGTGTCTCCATTACTTTATAGTGTGTTTTAGGACTGTGACTACACTATAAATTTTACACTGTTTTAGGGCTGTTTCTGAAAATTTCCTTCTCTGTTTATGATTTATGAGTGTTGTATTCCTAAATTTTAAAGTAAAATGTGGATTTGTATTATTAAATTTTGAAAAATGGATTTCTCTAGTCATCTCAAGTGAAACTGCGGGAAACTGTTAGTATTATGGATGATGAAATGAATACTGAAAACCACCAATTCTCAATCTTATTGAATAAAAGGTAATTAATCAAAAAGGGCTACATTTAGTAGAAAAGAAGGCTATATATACGCGTAACAGCAGCAAACACTAAAGTCAGAAAAATAAAAAAAATGAAATGGAAAAATAAAAGCAAGATATAATGTTTAGTAAAAGGAGAAAGAGAAGAAGGGAATACGTACGCATGAGGGAACAACGAAAGAGGGAAAAGAAAAGGGAGCAGTGACGCCGCTGAACCAGAGACCCGACGGAGCTGCGACGCGAAGCGATCGGAACTGCGACGTGGACGAGCGGAGCTACGGCGTCGAAGGTGATGAAGATCAAACTCGAGATCACGAAATAGGTCAACGTTCGATTAGGGTTTTCCATTTGGGATTTGGGCTTCGATCTCTGCTTACAATTGGATTTTCGATTTGAGTCGTTGGGGTTTTAATTTGGGCTTAAAATCTGAATGCCAACGACATGTTTTTCTGTCATTTCATCCCGTTTTTTGAACTCGGTATCTCAAACTCACGAGTCTGGTACGAGTCAGCGAGTTAACTCCGAGTTTACTCCGAGTTTGACAAATAACGAGTTTATATGCGAGTTAACTCGTCAACAGTGTCATGACTCGCAGACTCGACCATACTGGTACTGCACTCGTCTCGTCTGAGCCGATATTAACCATCGACTCTGATACCACTTGTCAGGTTTTACAGAGGGTTTCACTGGGGAGAACAACACCAATGAGATCTGAGCCTAACCACATAAGACACTGACACCACTTTCAACCCAAAACTTTAAGGCAATGAGTTTATAGGTCTTTATTCTTATATAGTGCTCTACATTCTCATTTTTTGTCAATGTGGGACTTAGACTCACACTTGGATTCCTAACATAGACTGCATAATAAACGCCTTGACCAAGTTGAATATTAAGTTGAGTTTTATGACATTGGGGATATTCTGTTCTCCTTATCAAAATTTCCTTATAAATGAAATTTTCTTTTCTATGTTCTCCTCACTTTTATACTTTTGATGGTGACACTAGAAGGTAGAGACCAGCATACATGTTCACCAATGAACGGAGGCAACAAGAACGAACAGGGAGATATGGAACTTCCAGAGTGGAATTCCTTCAGGTTTTTCTTCCTTCTCACATTTTCAACTATAATATAACAATGAAAACACTTAACTTGCAATCAATAATAATGTACCAATAAATTGTATGTCTTGTGATTGTTTTTTTGGACCTAGATGGATATAATGTTTGTTTCAGGAATTGGTGACTCAGTTTCAGAACACATCTGCAGATGAAACAAGAGAGAAGATTTTGGCAAATTTGGCCAACTTTGCCTATGATCCTTACAACTACAACTTCTTGCGTCAGGTAGGTCCTATCAGTTTGCTTTCCAGAAAAAACTGTACGTCGTTAACTAAATGCACTTGCATAATATTGCAGCTTAACGTTTTGGAACTTTTCATTGACTGCTTAACGGAACCCAATGAAAAGCTTGTAGAATTTGGCATAGGAGGGATCTGCAATTCTTGTGTTGGTAATTCCAGTGACTGTATCTTCAGTGATATCATTATTTCTGCTTGTCTAATTGTTTATCTTATTGACAAAAATTACAATTTTGTGTAGATCCTGCCAATTCCGCAATTGTAACTAAGTTTGGTGGGATACCTCCTATAATTCAATGTTTATCAAGCCCAGATAGAAACACTGTAAGAATAAGTTCTTGCTTTTTTGGCTCCTAAAATGCAGACCATGTAGCTTGTAGGTCAAGGGGGATTACTAAAACATCAACATCCAGATTTTAAAAATTTCTGTTAGCATTTCCTCCCATAAGTTTAAGTTTACAGGCATGATTTTGTTTTTTACTCCATCACTAAGTATTTTTTTACCTGTGAAAATAATTGTGATTTTTCATATGAAATTTAATTATTTGAAACAAGCACTTTTTCACTTATTAGAGAAATATGTTCTAGTAGGTACTCTTTTAATTACCTAACTCACAATACTAACAACTCATTATGCAAATTATTTTTTTGCATTTGCAGAGTAATGTTTCTTACATTAGCCTGTACATTCTAAAGTTATTTTTATTTCATAAAAGAATCAATTACAATGTGGTAAATTAACGGTGCATTTATCTGATGCTTTAGGTAAATTATGCACTTGGGTCACTTTATTATATCTGTGACGATTTTAACAAGGAGGAGATTTTAAAGCCCGAAGTTATTGACATCATTAGAAGGTACGCCGCTGCCGAGGATGTTAGTGTGAGTTTCAGTAATCTGGCTAAAGCTTTTGTGAATAAACATCTATCAGGGAACGAGTGAGATTTAAACTTTTCTGCTCACAATTTACACTACCTTCTACAATTAAGTATGTATTGTTATTAAAACTATGAGTCTTGACTTACACACAAACACATTTATTCCTGTGGTCTGGGTTGAATTTGAGTATTGGTATCATTGTATATTCGATTGGTGCTATAGAATTTAAGAAATTGACATGATTTCAGAATGAGAATTTTCTCTGAAAACCCTATAGACACAATTATTTCCTTGGTCTGGGTTGGTTTTGAGTACTAGAATGGAAACATTTTCAAGTATATTTAATGGATAAAATCTTATCTATGATTAATAATAGACAAAAATCTGTTATGGGTTGCCGGCTTGAACCTATTTTAAAAAAAAAAATAATTGGAAAATTCTTTTATATGTTACAGTAAATAAGCAACGAAACTATGAATTAAAAAACATGTAAGATATTATAATCAAAGTATAGAATAAAGAAAAATAATAATAATGAAAATTTTCAACGTGTTTATATAAGGTATAAATCTATTGAATTATTAACTGAATTTATCTTTTATTGAAAAGAATTATCTTAAAAATAAAATATTTTTTACACTTTAAATATGTTAATTTTTTCTTCGTTTTGTTACCTTATTTTGTGTGAGCTAATTCTATCAAAATAAATCTATTTTGTTTTCAACAAGACACTTCTTTTAGTCTTGTTTTTTTACAGGTAATAAAACAATTCTCAACATACAAAACAAACAAGCATTTGTATTATATGCCTTATGTAACGTCCCATAAGAGGGCTTTACACCTTACATACTCAAAAAGTATAATCAATTTAGTTATTTGATTGTGTAAAATTGATTATTAATTATTCCAAGTTGTGTGATGGATAGTTGAACGTTGGTTGTAACTTAACAAGAGTTTAGAATTTTATAATATAACAATTTTTAATGTTATATAAGAACGGCATTATGAAACATTTTGAAATTTATATTATAAAAAAAATTGCATAAAAAGTTAAACATGTATTTATTGGATAAATTTTAATTTCACAATGACCCCTATAAATTATTCGTAGCTCCATCATTGTTATTGATGTTAAAATAACAATTGAGATTGTATTTGTAAAAACAATTTCTGTATAATAAAAAATTCTTTCCAAGATAAATTCATCAATTTGAATGTCATTGATGATTGTAAGAATATTTGTTCTATCAATTTGATTTTGTTGATTCTAAAGATCCTTTATATCTCTTAATGAAAATCTACAATGTGGGATTTAAGATTTTATGAGAGTTCACTTAATACTGAACAAATTTGAATACCAAAAATCAAATTATCTTGTATACCTAATTCATTTGAATTGAAACCATTTTTTAGTTGATCTATGACGATAATAATATTTTTCCAAATATAAGAACTTCTCATTAAAAAAATATTTTTCACCATAAAAATCATATGTTAAAATCTAAACTCACTATCTTTGAGCAATTCGAAAGAGATTCGATACACACTACTCAAATATCTTTAATTCTTAGTATGTCAATATAGTTTTCATAACTTTTTTTTTTCAACTCTCTGAACTTTAAGTTCTATAAGTGACATCCTTGCAATAAAAAATAACCCCTTAGCTCAATAACATTGTAACATCAACTATATTAGTCAATACAATAACAAATAATAATTATTATAGTTACCAAAAATGTTAAAGGATGTCTGATTTTATAGAAAACCTTTCACATAACTTCGTGTGTAGTGTTGATATAATTTCAAACTCACAAACACCCTAAATCTTAATACTAAATCTAAAATGATTATTGAATGAGTTAAGGTGAACACTAACACGATCATTAATATGTCACATAAGTGTTTGAAATAATGAATTGATAGGCAGAAAGATAATTTTGTAAAAATATATTCTTTTTGAAAGACTTTTAAAAACTTGATGATACATTTCTAAACAGTAGATTAGATACACAATTAAAAAAAGAAGAAGCAAAACTAACTTTTTCGTCTGCTTTTTAACTAAATTGACTAAACATGCTTATAATTCTATTTTCTTTTTTTTTCTAACAGGCAATTCACAAACTACACTCACAACTAATAAGTTAATAATTTCAAAACAAATTCATTCCATTTTTGTACTGATATTCCTAAGTATATATTTATCTCACTATTATATTATTATTATTATTATTATTATTTATTTCTAGCATATTATGTTAATTTTTAGTCCAGATGATGAATTATAAATTTAAAATGCAATTAATATATATTAAAATATACTTATCATAAAATCTAATTACCTAAAATACACATCCAGGTGAAACGCTTACAGTTTCTTATGTTTTTGTTTTGCAGGGGTCTTTTTGTCTTTTTATTTGAGGTCGGTCGCGTGCATTGCGTAGTAAGGGTGGAGACGCAGGTAGCGTGACACGGTCGCAGTTTCCAAAACAAACAAGACCCAACAGTTTTGGGCGCGACGTGGTTCACTTGCTTTCTCTCCCTCTCATCTCCGAAGAAGAATGCGACGCAGAAGCGCTTCCCAGCGGAAGAGACAACCCTCAACTTCAGGTAATCAACAACCTTCTTTTTTCTTCCCTATAACAAATTCTTCTACTTTCTCCATTTCAACTTGTAATCGACGTACCAATTCAAAGGTTTGTTTGCTTTGTTTCGTTTTTTTTTTTTCACTTTTTTTTTATTTTTTATTTTTTTTTTTTTTTTTTTTTTTTTTTTTTTTTCATTTTTTTTTTTTTGTGTAACTATTCTCGGTTTCCCCTAATTTTTCTCAAGTTTAGAGTTACTTTGTTTCTCAAATTTTAAAAAGAAAAATGTGTGACTTGGTGAAATGCTAATACATGTTTAAGGATCAAAATGATACTAAGTGTTTAAAAGTTTAGATGAAACAACTAGAAATTTAAGGAACTTGTTTGGATTTTCCATAGTTTCAGGGACTAATGTAACAACACATTACACTTTTCGGGACTGATGTGATAGTGTCACACTTTCATATGCTTGAGTCGAGCTCTAGACTCATTTTCTTAGGGGAATAATTTTCTTATCTTTTTCCTAATCATGAAAATCAATGCTCTACTCTTAATGAGCTCTAATTTTAGTTTTACACCAATTACTGGTAACATGAATATTGTTTTGAGTATTTCCCGTCAATTTTGCAGAAGATCAAACTGGAGCCCAACAAAACTCAGAAGATGGAAACAAATTTCAATCACCTAGTGATAATGGTTTGATAAAATGATGTCCAACAGCTATTACTGAGCAAAATTATTTTACCCACGAGTGATCAACGTTTATACTGAATTTCAGGAGCACTGACCGAAATATCTCGAGAGGCTGTTGGAAAGCTTCTACGCCGTGCTAATAAAGTTGGCACTTCCCGGAGAAAAAAGACTGTTGGTCCCTCTAATTTGTTATTTTTACTTATCGTAGTTTGTGCTGTGCAATTCTTCTGGTGACTTAATTATGTGATTTTACTTTATTCTTAGGCGTTTTTATGTTTAAATCATATTATGAGTGTCTAAACTCTTAAAGCAGCATGTTATTCTTCTGATATTCTTATAGGCTGAGTTTGAGCCTGAACAAAATGGAACCCAAGTCTTGGATCCAATGCTTCAACCAAAAACTTCAGAGGTTGGACATTGTAGTAGAAATCCCTCGGGAAATGCTTCTGCTGGGGAGAAATGTAGTAGTTCGGGTGAGGACCACTTGGATAACAAGGAAGAGCTGGATGACTCCGATTGGGAAGATGGTGTAGTTGCCAGGGATGATCATCCTGTAACCATTGAATTGAATATGACCCCTAATTCAACTGTTAAGAAACAAGTCCGACGAGCTTCTGCCGAGGATAAGGTCAATTGCTATAACACTAAACTTGACTCGGCTTTAATATGAAAATAACATTTAGCTACTTGGTAAAAGTAATTTGTAAAATTCTTCAGGAGTTGGCTGAACTTGTACACAAGGTCCATTTACTCTGTTTACTCGCACGAGGAAGATTAATTGACAATGCTTGTGATGATCCTCTTATTCAGGTTGACTCTTGTTAATTTTTAGTATTTTGAATAGATAAAAACTTTATATTAGCATTTCTTTTATATGCTACATCTTTGTTATCAAGCTTTTGCCTCCTTAGCACCAATTGTTTGTGGTCATCCGTAACTCAACTACTGTATCAGATATTACTCTCTTTGTTATATTTTTTAAAACAGTTGTTACTATAGGGATTTCATTACAACGTGTTCATTTATATGTATACTTTAAGCCACTCCGTCAATTTTGATTGAGTTTACTTGTTCCTAATTATATTTTAAAATGTTTGATGGAAATTTAGTTTGGAGAACATTTTTTTTAAGCTGTCATCTGAAGCTGCAAACGAAATATGAAGCCTGGCTGGCCACAATAAAAGCTAATCTAAAAGTGAAACAATTTAAAACTTGTTTTCTCTCCAAAATTGCTTGTCAAGTTGTGCATTTCTTGATAATGGCAGGCTTCGCTGCTTTCTCTACTTCCAGCACACTTGCTCCAGCTATCAAATGTTGAAAAACTCACTTCAAAAGATCTATATCCTTTAATATCATGGGTATGGTTTCATTTAATTAGGATACATACTATTTGGTTACATTTGATGTGCTGTTGTATATAAATTCATGCTATATCGCTTGTTATATCTTGTTTGATTCCTTGTGTGAAACACATGCAGTTCCACAACAATTTCCATGTTAAAAACAGTACGAGTCGAGAAACTTCACCATGCTTTGGTTTGGCATCAGCTTTAGAATTACACGAGGGCAGTCCTGAAGAGGTAGATCTATTTTTATTATGGTCTTTTTTAAGATGTCTCACACTGGGTAGGAATATGGCTAGATACTGCTTATAAGACTTGGGTAGTCCTGCTCTCCCAATCTAGTATTTTGGGAGCGAGTTATGCTTAGTTGTGTTGTTCTCTAATAGGGTATGTAAGCCTCTTTGATATCAATGTTGGGCCATCTGTAGATGTTCAGCTCCGCAAACTTTAGGCTCTAGATGTCCAATCTTGACGGGTTGTGTGCTTAAGATAACCCATATTGATTAGGAATATGGTCAATACATTTTATAAGGCTTGGATAATGCTTCTTCCTTGAGCTAGCTTTTGGATGCAAGTTTTCCCCAGTTCATTTTTAGTAGCATTTTTGTTAATATGCTTCACTAGATGTTGAATTTGTCTTTTAATGAAGCTTCCATTCTCTGTCATATGATTAACCAGGCATATAACAAATGCTCTAGTTCTAAGGTCGGAACTTGAAATTGCAAGATATGTTACTACTAATTCTTTCATTACTTGAAAGAAAGGATTTGATGGTCTTCTAATGACTGTCTTCATCTGTTTATTATTCACTAACCTAATTAGTAGTAAAATAAAGTTTCATGGGAGTGACTAGATTGGTTCTGTTATCTTATATACTTTATATAACTGCTTAGTGCTTTGCAGAACATTTACAAGGGTAAGGATTTTTTTTTTAAAATTGCAGATTGCAGCATTATCAGTGGCTCTATTAAGAGCTTTAAATCTTACAGCCAGGTATTAAAGCACATAACAGAATATCTTTCCTGAATTACTTTTTACATTGTTGATTGGAAAAAAATTGTACATTAAATACTTTAAGTGCAACATTAAGCTAGTATTTTCTATTTGATAGAGAAACACCCTGATATTACATATTTATATTCTTGGTTTCCAACTGCTGAAGCATTCCCTAATTTATGAATCATCCACTCCAAAATGCTTTCACATCTTTAACCACCTGCTGGATCGTGCTTTCTATTCTATTATTTGGGCTGGGAATGGTAATATACAAACAGTGACGGTGCATGTAATGAATCTAGAAAAGGAATGATAACAATGATAACGTAACGTAGCAATTACTCTATTTTTACCTTCATGGTATAGAATGAATTTCTGACTCCAGATACCATGGCAAGTCAGAAGTTTGCCTTTAAATAATTGGTAGAATAAAATATGTTATAACAAAAGATGTTAGTGGATCAATACTATTGCCATGAACAAGTGTCAGTAACAAAATTTATTCAAATTTTTATGACTCATGGACTTCTGAGGATATGTGCTGTTAAATTTCTTATCAAATGCATATTTCAGGTTTGTGTCCGTTTTGAATGTTTCTCCTCTTAAACCGTTTCAAGTTGCAAGCGGATCTAGTTGTGGGATATTTAAAACTTCTACACCAATGATATCTAAGCGAAAATTGGATTTTAAATCACCTCAAGAAGCATTATCTTGTAGTGAGAGAGAGAATGCATGTGAAAGTTCTCTTGCCCATTCTCAGAAAAGTAAGAAATGTCGTGTGACAAAGCACATGGATCAGTCTAGAGATCCTCCTATTGTTGAAGTGAGAAATGATAGTGCTGCAAAATCGAAAGCTTCTGAGACGCAAGATAGTAACCTGGAATCGTGTCTCACTGACAAATCTCGTAAGTCAAAGAGGAAAGGAGATCTTGAATTTGATATGCAGTTGGAAATGGCTCTTTCTGCTACAGCCGTTGAATCTGAGGAGAGTAAAAACAAGTCAGCTGCAAATCCTGAGTCTTCGTGTTTTTCTTGTCCATCCAAAAGAGTGAAAAGGGTTACCGTTGAAGAATCATCAACCTCCTCCCAAGTAATTTCTACAGCAATTGGATCAATGAAAGTAGGATCCCCTCTGTATTGGGCAGAAGTATATTGCAGTGAAGAAAATTTGACAGGAAAGTGGGTGCATGTTGATGCTGTGAATTTGATTATTGATGGAGAGGACAAGGTTGAAGCCATGGTGGCGGCATGCAAAACATCTTTGAGATATGTTGTTGCCTTTGCTGGGCAAGGGGCCAAAGATGTGACCCGCAGGTTTGATATTTTTTCCATATATGTTAAGTATGACAAAGTGAAGCTTTTTTAACTTGTATATTATTACTTCTTTATTATTTGTTTTTGGGAATTTCAAATATTCTTAGAAATTAAGAATGAATTATTTGTGTTTCTTGGAGATCAAACAGTAATTCTGACTCAATACTTTCATGGATACTAACAGAAGGACAATAGATGACAAGTTTTGCAGTGAATAAGCACTGTAGGATCAGTTATAGTAACTGAGACTATAACTAAATTTTTCATTAACTCTCTTCAAGTGAGAGGAATACATGGTGAATCCTGTTCACTAAAATATCCATGTTTAATTTGGTCAGATACACAATGATACGAAAAACCGAAATACTCCCTTAAACGTTGGAGGGATTAGTTTAAAGTTAATAACTTGAGCTGTTGAATGGGTTTCTAAAGTAGGAAAGACATGGTGTGAAGACAAAGTGGATGCCCTTTTATAATTTTACCTTGTTAGAGTAAAAGTTTTATAGGGAACAGGTGGGAAATCTGGGGGCCAAAATCCCACCCTTCCCATTTTCAATTCAACCCAACCCAACGCTTCCCCCTTCCCGCCCTTCTCCAATATTAGGACCAGTTTGGGGAAGAAAAGTGTTTTATAATTTGTGAATTATGCTGATTAAATTGTCTTCAGGTATTTTTTCCTATAATTATAAGGTTATCATTATTTTTTCCCTCCCCTCCACCCTCTTCTTTGAACAAGTTCATGATTACTTATTAGTAGCTTTTCATAAGGCTTGAGACACCTCTACATAAAGTTACATCTCATGGTGGCCTGAAAATGCTACCACATGTTGACATGTCAGGTATTGTATGAAGTGGTACAAGATAGCATCACATCGAGTCAATTCAACATGGTGGGATCCGGTGTTGGCACCATTGAGAGACTTGGAGTCGGGAGCAACTGGAGGTGTGAATGATTTAAGAAAAAGCCAAATCATTTCTAAGCAATCCGACACGAGGGATTCTTTTGTCCCTACTAGGAGCTCTATTGAGGATATTGAGTTGGAAACTAGAGCATTTACTGAACCTCTTCCTACCAATCAGCAGGTAGGTCAAAAGTAATAGGAAACATGATGCTTAATACTCTATATGGCGATATATATCTTGACTATCTATCCCTTTGCAGGCCTACAAAAGTCACCCACTTTATGCCATAGAAAAATGGCTTACAAGGTATCAAGTACTTCATCCAAAGGGTCCAATACTGGGATTTTGTTCAGGTCACCCAGTTTATCCTAGGACTTGCGTGCAAACAGTTAAGACAAAAGAGAGGTGGCTGCGAGAAGGGCTTCAAGTTAAACCAAATGAATATCCTGTGAAGGTATAAACTAGCTATGTTAGCGTTGCTTTCCTGATTGTGCTGTATTCTTTCACTTTAATTAATGCAATTTATTATTTACCCAAAAAAATCCATCAGGAGCTTCAACGTTCCATAAAGCCTCAAAAAGTACAAGATTCTGAAGCGGATGACTATGGCTGCAGTGATTCTATGGACAAAATCAAACTTTATGGGAAGTGGCAACTGGAACCGTTAAATTTGCCTCATGCGGTGAATGGGATAGTTCCCAGGGTAATGTCCCTTACTTTCTGGGTGTTGTTTAAATACTGGAAATAGCATGGATATGTATGGTAAAATGTATGAAAAATTCTTTGCAAAAAGTATTCAACTATTTACCACATGACTTGCGCATTGGATCATTGCAAAACAGTTGTTGGTTTGACATTTTAAGATCATGTCAAGTAGATTTTGTCACCCCAACTAGTGTATAGCTATTCTAACGAAGACTTTTTGTTCTTAGTTATAATATTATCTAGACTATGAGGTGACATTGTAAAAACCTCAATCATATTAAAATCCCCACATGTTCTGTGACCGGGAGGAGCCTTTCAAATAGTCATTTTTTTTGTACTTAAAATGTATGGAAGCAGTTGGGAGAAAGAAGTTTTAGACTTAAATGGAAGAGAATGAAACTGATGGAGCTTGAATACAATTGCCTGCGTTAGTAGCTGCACCATGTTAATAGACATTCACATGAACTAACTGGAAAGGGCAAGTTCACTTTTGCTTGTTTTTGTGGAGATTATAGATGTTTTCGTATTAATGACAGTTATATTTCTTATTTTACATCCAGAATGAACGAGGTCAAGTAGATGTTTGGTCTGAAAAATGTCTTCCACCAGGGACTGTACACTTAAGGTTTCCAAAGGCCTTTTCTGTTGCCAAGAGACTCGAAATTGATTATGCGCCTGCTATGGTTGGTTTTGAATTCAAAAATGGTCGTTCATATCCTGTCTTTGATGGTATTGTGGTGTGTTCCGAGTTCAAGGATGTACTGCTAGAGGTATTTTTATCTTGCTGAATAAATATAATTGTTGCAAATAAACTTAACTTTGACTTATGAAGCTGGTATATCATCTACTTTATTGCTCTCAATATATCTGTTGAATTTAAGTTGATAAACTTTGCTTTGCTATGTATGATAGCTTTGGTATGGTAAGTTTGCTGTGGCTAGCAGTTTATTGTTAAGGATAGCCTCTTTTTCTTTAAATTTATTTCTAAGAAACAATGAATTTGCTTCTTCTTCGCTCATGTAAATTTTGTTTAGTTTTTGTAGTTTTTTCATAACGTTTATGATTTATGCTATTAATTTTATTTTACTCCTTTCCCCAGGCTTATGCAGAGGAAGAAGAAAGGCGACAAGCAGAAGAAAAGAAAAGGGATGAAACACAGGCTCTTAGTCGGTGGTACCAACTTCTTTCGTCTATTGTAACTCGTCAAAGGTTAAATAATCGTTATATTAGTAACAGTTTGCCTTCAGAGATGCCAACTAGTGGCCAATGTATGAACAATGAGTCAATTACCATAGTTGGTGAGAGTTATGACAAGAATCATAACGTAAGACACCAACAACAGGTGGAGCAATGTGATACTACTAGTGTTGTTGATGCATCATTAAGCACTCCTGTAAAAGATCACGAGCATGTGTTTTTGAAAGAGTTTGAGAGCTTTGACAGCGAAACCTCTCTATTGACAAAGCGATGTCAGTGTGGATTTTCGGTACAAGTTGAAGAATTATAGTATTCGTTAGAAGATAACTTCATGCTTAGATCTTAATTCTCTGTCCATGGTGCTACAATCAACGCAAGACATTTTTTCCCCTTCAGTTTTGCATTTTTTGGAGCTCAAGTTATTGCTTAATTAGTGACTTGGGAGTGAATAGCTCTGATTAAAGAACTTGGCTGTAAGATATAGACTTCACAAATTATTAAAAAAATCTTGATTATCGTATAAAATGCGCCATTTTCTTTTTTTTTTTCGTTAGCAAAATCCTAAAAACATGTTTATCAAATGGTCTCTGGTTAGTTTTTCATCATGAGATTTATTTATTTAGTCTCTTTAAATATCATGGGTTTCTTAGTGCCTCTAAATATTATGAGCATACTTCTTTGCTCATGTTGAGCTCTTCAAACCTTCATATATTCTACCAGAATTTTACTGCTTCAAGTTACATGATTTATATGTCGAGAAACACTTCGCCAACATGAAAACTGAGATGAGTTGTACAATCTCAAACCTAAATACGAGGTATCTAGTATCCTTTAACTGACACTAGTCACATTGAATTTATCTGTCGAATCCAAGTGGCGTACTTAGTCATTGCATGCTCCTTAACTTGGAACCTTAATACTAAGAAATCCTGTTGCTGGTTGTGTATCCTCCAAATGAGATTCAATAAGATTCAAACTTGGATGGAGGCTATGATATATTTAACGTCGATTGACTCTGTATGATGAATCTGAGAATTTCTTATTATTTATGGTATCAATTTCCATCTTGTTAGAAGTTTTGGTTATGGTCTTCTTCATCTGACCACCAACTTATAATTTAGGGCAATTAATTTCTGCACCTCATCAATTTCTTCTCCCACCCCATCAAAAACCTTCTCGAAAGTGTTTTCTGTAAAGGGAAGGACATTTATTTTCAGGAAAAAAAGTTTTCAGAATTGTTTTTTTGTGTTCCAGAAAATAAATTCCGGAATTGATGTACATGAAGAAATTCCGGAATTGCTATCTCTTCAAGGATCCAACTCACCCCTAATTTCTCTATCATAAATTTGATTTTTTTTTTTTCAAATCTAGGGCACATATGTTCATCAAATTATCATAATCATTATTACTTTGAACATAAAATAAACTATATTGAGAAGGTAATGCTAGGTTCATCTATAGTGTTAGTTTTTGGTTTAGACGATGAATAATCCTTATCATAGTTATCAGATAAATAAAACTATACCAGAATCATATGTTGAGAGGATTCTAAGACGTGATCAATTCTTTCCTACATTTATTTTCCTATTACTTTTACCATGAACTCATTCTTTTATATCAAATATTTGTGTGTTTAGATAAAGCTAAAAGAGTTTAAACGAACACTTTTAAATAATAACTTTTTATACATGTATTAAAAATCATTGCTATTAAATTTCACAAACAAAAAAAAGTACTTTTCAAATTTAGAACCATAGTATAAAATCTACAATTTATAACAGTTTATAACAAGGTACTTTATTTGGTATGCACAAACACCTAAAATTGTAAGTGTGCAGTAAAAACAAAACCTCTCACTTTTTGTAATACTTAAAAAAATAAAAATATCTACGCAAAACTTACAATGAAGGATCATGGTAATTCTAAACAACAACAAAATGAAAATTAATAGAGTGAGAAAAATAAAGTGGAAGTGGTGAATTTATAGTGAAAATGTGCAGTGGATTGAGACTGTGAAGAATATGTCTTGAGTTTCAAGTGCATGATCATGAATTGCCCATTCATAAAATTTCTCAAAGAGCATCATTAGAGCAACACGTTCATTCCTCTACGTTTTACACTAATTCAATCGAAACATGTATTAAGTTATAACCAACCTACTTGCATACCAAAAATCAAGCCTCAAGATAAGAAAGATCTAACAAAAATGCAGTTTACGACCACAATTTTGGGCAAGATTTTTGAAGTCATCACCACCATTGGCAGCACTTTAAAAGCTTGGCACAGTCCCCACTAACGCTGAATATTGAGCATGTCCTTGGCCTCGGTCTGCTCCTCCATAAGCCCCTCACTCACATACTTACTCAACAGCTCCATCTTCTTCTTCTCCAGCACCCTCCTCTCGATCTCCTTCTCATCCGGCAGCGGCACGTGCACAATAAACTCCCTCTTCTCCCTCTCCTCCTCTTTCTCTCTCTGCCTCTCCTCCTCCACCACCTCCTCCTCCTCCTCCCTCAGCATCTCCCTCGCCACCGCCGACACCTCTGCCACCTCCCCACTTTTCACCCCCTTCCTCGCCTCCCTCCTCACCTCATCCAATCTCCTCCACTCCTCTGCCGCCTCCCGCCGCATCGCCTCCTCCGCCGGGCCCTCCAGCCGCTCCAGCACGCCATCCTCGTCATCACGGTAACCGTAGTAACTCGCATCAATCCGCTTATAAATGTCGTACCGCGTGCGCCTCTTGCGGAGCTCCGGGGGCTTCTCGAAGAGCTCCTTGACACCGGGAAGCTTCTTCGCCGCGCCGAAGTAGCGGTAGCCGGGGCCGCGGCCGCCCGGGTTGGGGACGTCGACTATGTTGCCGTCGAGGTCCGTCATTTTGGCCGAGTGTTTAGCGTAATTAGGCCCGCCGAGCTCCACGATTCGTCGCTCCCAATGAGACTTCTCCCGAATGAGCTTGTTGATCTCGTCGTTGAGGTCGCGCAGGCGGTGTTCGCCCAGACCCTCGTTCTGAATCTCCGCCACCTTCCGCCCGATCTCGCGCATGATCTGCTGGCGCCACTTGTCGGCCTCCGACAGGTCGCGGCACTCCGAAGCAAGGAACGGCCGGCGCTCCTTCGGCTTCTTCTTCTCCTCCGCCTTCATCGTGATGAAGCGGTTCAGCATCGACTGCGCCTTCTCCTCGTTTCGAGCCATTTCCGATAACGAAAAGAAAAACCCTAACTGAATGTGAATGCAGAACTTCACTGCTCCTTCTCTTCTTTGCGATTTGCGATTTGCGATTTGCGAGAACGTAACCCTAACAAAAAACCCTGTGTCGCTGCTGTTTTATGTTGCTGTAGACAATCTTACTCTAATAAGATACAAAACCTCTCTCCACCATTGATTTCACCCATTTGGATGTATCCAAGGGATCACATTTTAAACGTCAATATACTCTCCCTAAAATTTATTTTAAAAAAATCATTAAGCACGCATAAAAAAGTTAAATGTGTTGTAAAACTATTTTTCATTTAAAAAACAAAATTAAAATAAAATACAAAAAATATTTATCATAAATATATTAATTAAATACACTTTACATATTTAAATATTCGTATTATAAATTTTGATTATATAGAATAATATCTATTAATAGTACAGATATAACAGTAAGGTCTATATGATTAATATATATTTTAAATATGAGATTTTAACTTTTAATTTAATCTGTTAGCTCCAAATTTAGCTTTTGAGTATACCGTTACAGTGGCGAATTGGTAATTTGCCCGAACCCTAGTCAATTGGATATATAAATAAAGATCCTGCCCCTTTTTTCTCCTCAGTACTCAGTCTCTGTTTTCTCAGATCTGATATTTTTTTTTTGCTAACCCTAGTTATCCCTTCAACAACTTTTCCTTGAGTAAGCATTTTTTTTTTTTTGTGATTGTAACTGCATCTTGTATGGTTTTCTATTTGTATTTACATTGGAATAGAGGATTCGAAACGATGCTAAATTAACCGGTTTCTCATGGTCCCTGTTTTAATGGATATTAGCTATTTCTCGCAGGATTCACAATGTCTAATATTTTGTGCAGTTTGTGTTTTTCCCCTTTCTGGTTCTTTTTTCATTTTGTTAAAATAAAGATATAAATCTGCTGCAAGCTTTTTTCTTTATGATATTTTTCGTCTGTTAGGATTTTGTGTTTCTATTATTATTCTCTAAAATTAAGGAATTTATGGCCAAATTTGTATCTATAATTTTTTGTTTGATTTGATTTGGAATTGTTATTCATTAATGTTTTTTTATCTGTCATTGTATATGTATGCGATTGCTCGATGATGAATGATTTGCTTTAACCACACTGAAGAGAGGCTGGATGGGATTTTTAGGGTTCCTTTTCTTTAAGATTTGATGAGATCCTTTTTTTCTTGCTTGAGCCTCATGACTTCAACTTCTAATTGAAGAGGTATTCAGTTACCTATTCTTTTAGAGATTGGGAGAGGGCTTTCGCAAGCATTTGAGGGGGCTCAGCTTAAATTGGAAGGGTCTTTTCCCATCTTAAGTTTTCTCATGTGGAAAAAATTGGCCTTTCAACTGAGAGCAGTTAACTTCTGCAACTATTCTGTAGATTAGTTTTGTGGATCTTCCAAAAGGAAAATTGGATTTGGTGGGTCTTTTATAACATGGTTCTAGATCAATAGTCTCCTCATCATGATATTAGGCTCATGCATAATCAACCTTCTCTCCCTTTTAGGATTGATTTTTTCTTCTTTCAATTTCATCTCCATTCTGTCTTCCAACTTACAGCACTCTATGAATGATTGTGGGAAGATGGAAAACAATAGGATTGATTTTTCTTATTTCAGTGTCATTGCCATTCTCTCTTCCAACTTACTGCACTTTATGAATGATTGTTGGAAGATGGAAAACAATTTAGAAGAGGATGGAGATGAAATTGAAATTAGAAAATTCAATCCAAAAGAAAAAAAGAAGGTTGGAGAAGCTTGAGCTTGATGTTGACGATGAGTAGAAGATTGATCCTGAACCTTGTTGTGATGGCTATAACATTGGATATGTTGAAGATTAGAAGCAGACAAATGGAAGGATTCATTCAGTACAAGAGAAAGCAGTTGAACTTTAGAAAATAGAACTGTAGAAGATATAATATAATCCAGTCTCTATTCTTATGATTTATTTTAATTTTAACAAATAACATTTTGTTTAAAATTAATTTCATTACTTAAATAATAACTTTTATTTTATTTTAAACTAATTGAACTTTATTTTAATTAATTTTAATTACAAGGGTAAAATTATAGTTCATAATTTTATCTATTAAAATAGTTTCTTTAGCATCTATATCAATCAAATTGTTCATAAATTATTTTTTTTCAATTTTTTTTATTTTTCATTATCTTTTATTTTAATCCAAATAATCTCATTTCACTTCTCTTTATTCATTATATAAATATTTAAAAAATATTTTTAATCCAAATGTCCTTTATATTGAAATTACTAGACAACAAATATTAATATTTTTTATTGTATCTATATCCAGGTATAAAATAACTTTTCAATTTAGTTAAAGTAGGGACATAAAAGAATAACTTCATCGAATTCTTCATGTAATTAAGTTGATGCTTTTTGTAAACGGTATAAATACTTGTAACAAAATTAGCATATAAAGGCATAGAACAAATTTAACATATAATAACAAGACTTAAAAAAATGTTTAATTAGTGTAAACATACTAAGTTTGATCTCAAAATTTTAAAGCAATATCCAGTTTCTTTTTAATTATGCTCTTAAGAGTGAGGTGATGTGGCGTAGTATAGTTGAAATGTGTCATAAATGTTAATTGTATAGTGACATATCTTTGGTGTAACGTGTGCATACGAACAAGATAGGGGTTTATATGATACTGACAAGGAATGGTTGCGACCCATACGAACAATAAAGAAAAAGGATGACTTTGTGTGTGAGACATTATCTTCAACAAATTCCTTGCTCTCTTCTGCAATGAAGAATAATAGGAAAATCGAGAATCAGGCCAAAGGAAGATTAGGGTAAAAAAAAATTGAACACATGTATTTAAAACAAAGCACTGCATACATTACTTCAAAAATGTCATTGTACAATTAACATTTGTGACACGTTTCAATTATACTATGCCACATGGTGTACTACATTGATGCAAAATTTTAAATTTGAGTACTAAATTGAAACAAACTTAAAATTGGATATCATTTTAAAATTTTGGGACTAATTAAGCCTAAAAAAAATTAGCATATGAATACTTGTAACAAAATTGCTTACTCTCTCTTTTGTTGTTGACTTTGTAGAGTGTATAAGTTGATCATTCTCTAATACAAAATCTAAAGGTATACAAGAAACATAATAAGTGAATATAAAACATGACCTCACATACTATAATTTATAAATATAAAATTCATCATGTCAAATAAGGTTTAAAACTCTTCACTTGGAGGAATATGTATTTTTCTCCACTTTATCAAAATAGAGAAATCATCAAAGTATTTTTTCTTATGTACGTGATAATCAAAAAAATGTTGGTTTGTTGTCTCGATAATCAATTAGATACTAATCGATAATCAATTAGATACTAATCTAGTCAACTAGGTTAGTTCTGAAACTTGGATTTGGGCATTGTCAATGTAGTAAAGTAGCAAATTAATCCAAAGTTGTGTACTAAATCAAGTATTATTGTTCCATTACTATCACTATTTCTGTATTAGTTTTTTGTAGTTTCTTGAATATGAAATTATGTGTGTTATCATTATGATTGTGGTAATTGTGTGTAATTGTTTGGAGCATTACAATTTGCACATTTATTGAAGAAGTGTTTCCAAAAAAGTGTGGTTTTAGAGTTTAGGAGTTGCATAGGTGTTTCTTGTATTCCTTCTCTTGTTCATATAGTAAAATTTCTAGTGAGAAAAACTAGAGACTGAATGTAGATTCATTGGAATCGAACAAGTATAAATCTTGTTGTCTCTTGTGTTCTATTTCATTCTTTTTTAATTTTTGCTAGGTACAAAGGTTTAATAATATGTATTCTTAAATTCTTTTTGTCAACTGATTAAAGATTTCATAAAAACTGTTTTTCAAGTGTAAGAACAAATCAAAAGTTTAAAAAATCAATTTACCTAAAATTAACTAAACTAACGCGTTATATATATATATATATATATATATATATATATATATCGCAAGAAACAAATTCAAACAAATTAATTTCTTTTTCATACATTTATAAAGGGACCTTTTTGGTTTTCCTTTAAACACATATTTCGCACTGTTATTTCAAATCAATAGTAGAGAAAAGGACAAAGACATCATTCTCTTGATAAAAATATTTGTATAAGTTCAAAAAAAAATATTGTCAACTTTTTATTAATAGAAAAAGATACAAGATTTAACTTAAATAAATCATCACTAGTATATTATTTACCAACAAAATAACTTCTTTATTAATAAAAACTATACTGGATTCTGAAAACAACTTTATAACCTTATTAGACTAATAATAAAGTATTATTATATTTTTTCTAATATAAAAAGCCCAAAATATCATTTAAAACGAGATAATTTCAGAAAAATAATTTTAAACTTTTTAATGTTTTTTTTAAACTCGTTTCACGTTCTCATATAAACAATTTTTTTTTATCACCGCACATATTATCATTAGTGTGAAAGTCTATAAATCAATTATTTTGGCTAAAACATATTTTAACTTTAGGCTAATTACATGATACTTGTAACACGGGAAATAAGAGGTGTAACAACCAATATTTGAAACAATTTATATTACTTCAATAAATAAAAATATATTTACTAAACTTTTCAAGTGTATCCATAGTGAAATTACACTCATATAAGAAATGCGTATAAGAGACTAGTTACACTTAATTAAAAATGCAAAATACTGTATACTTTTAAAATTCAAATAACATTTACCCAATCATAAAATAGTTCAATTTAGAAATTTTATTTTTTAGCAAAATATATAAAATATATAACATATATCACAATTTGATACCGAGAATTTAAATAATTAAATATTTATAAGGAACTACACAAATTTTTTCTTTAATTTTGACAGATGATATTTATTTACAAAAACAATTTTAAAAACATTTGTAAATTATATAAATTATTGTTTAAATAGTTACCAAAAATCTACATCTCTCAATTTTTTTAACATTGCATATAAGCCAGTTGTTTTTAACAAAAGTATCTATTTAATAAGTTAGTATCTCTTTATAAATATTTTTCATACCCATATGTCAGCACTAGAAAAACTAGTTTAATATCTACTATAGAAAAATTCACAAAACAAATGTTTTTTAGTTATTTTAATTTTTGGTTAAAAAAATTAAAAGACTTAAATTTGTATTACGAATCTTACGTTTTTCTTATGTGTAATAGTAATATATTTTTATGTAGTTTTTAATATATATTTTTTCACAAGATTTAACTTAACCTTATTATTTTAACTGGGATTAACAGGCATACAAATACTTAAAGGCTTAATTATCATTTTGGTCCTCTAATTTATTGGGTTGGTTCACTTTGGTCCCCTTATTATTTTTAGGTTCAATTTGGTCCTCTAATTCTTTAAAAAGTTCAATTTGGTCCCTGCCGTTAAGTCAACTTTAACACCGTCTCCGTACATGCCACGTGTCATTTTGTGGAATTTTCAATTTTTTTTTTATTTTTTTTTTTATTTATTTTTTTATTTTTTAATTTTTTTTTTAAATTAAACTGCCACGTGTCACCTTATGGTTGTGACACGTGTCATCTTATGGTTGTGACACGTGTTACTTTGAGATTTTTTATTTAAAAAATGTACTGTACTGCCACGTGGCAAGTCACGATTGTGCCACGTGTCAAACTAACATTTGTTGTTTTCAATTTAGTCCCTCTATTTACAATTTTGATTCAATTTAGTCCCCCAATTTTTTAAGATGATTCAATTTTGTCCTCTCTAATTTGATACCAAATTAGTAATTAAGCTTAAT